>Ga0185342_1000049_pt1 | contig 76837 bp, 71 predicted proteins | sample ConPoolayeEmetaG_FD_128045 | JGI IMG/M metagenome (GOLD analysis project Ga0185342, IMG submission 128045) | Hot spring microbial mat communities from California, USA to study Microbial Dark Matter (Phase II) - Cone Pool mat layer E metaG... ... | reverse complement strand
AGAAAAGAAGGTGGCAAGGCCCCTAACCAATACGTTTTTAACTTCGTCAACAAAAAAGGCGAAATAAAAACTATACTGCTAACAGTTGATGTAATTCCTAGAACAAAGAAGTCACTCGCTTCACTTGTGGACATCACAGAACAGCAACAGCTAAAAATGCAACTCAAAGAAGTCGAAGAAAAATATCAGGATATATTTGAACAGGCGCCAGTAGGCATAATAACAATTGACGTTAACGGCGTAGTTACAGCAGTAAACGCTGCTGTAGTGAGCATTTCAGGTTTTTCCAGAGAAGAATTCGTTGGCAAACATTTTTCAAAGCTAGATATGCTAAAAAGTTGTATTCCAGAATTGGTGAAAATACATGATTCTCTCTTAAAGGGGATAATACCGAAACCCTTTGAAATAAAGTATTGCCGGAAGGAAGGGAAAGTGGCTTTTGGCGAAGTTTACATAAGCTTGATCAACGAAGTGGGCATAGTAAAGGGCTTTCAAGTAATAATTATAGATATAAGCGAACGCAGAAAAGCTGAAAAGGCGTTGAAGGCAAGTGAGGAAAAGTATAGGTCATTAATTAACGGAATGAATGATACTGTCTGGGTTATTGGTTTTGACGGCAAGTTTATTGACGTAAACGCTGCAGCCGTTAAGGTTCTGGGGTATTCCAGAGAAGAATTACTTTCCATGAAAGTTACAGATATCGATGGCAGTCTCAACTCAGAAGAAATAGGTAATTTAATCAAAAACATACCTGCTGACCAGATACAGGTTTTTGAAACAACCCACGTAACCAAGGACGGACGGAAAATTCCTGTAGAGATTAGCTCTACTATTATATCGTACCAAGACAAAAAAGCAATCTTGAGTATTGCAAGAGACATCACTTATCGCAAACGGTTAGAGCTGGAACTTAAGTGTTCAGAAGAAAAATACAGAAAGCAGTTTGAGGAGACACCTGACGCCATTTTCTTGGCAGAAGCAGACACAGGAATTATCGTGGACTGCAACCACGCAGCTACCCAGTTATTGGGGAGAGATAAATCTGAATTAATTGGTAAACATCAGCGAATTCTTCACCCTCCCCAAAGTATTGAGGACGGATTTAGTAGGACATTCAAACAGCATCGTGAAGAAAAAAAGATGAGCGTTTTTGAGGACCAAATAATTACTAAAAACGGAGAAATCAGAGACGTCCAGATAAGCGCCACTATCTTCGACATTGCAGGCAAAAGAATAATGCAAGGAACATTCCGCGATGTCACTGAACAGAAGAGAGTTAAGAAGGCACTGCAAGAAGCAGAAGAAAAATATCGAGAAACCATAATGAACGCCGATGTCGGCATCATAGCTTACGACGTGGGCGGTAAATTGAAAATTATCAACCCGAAAATGGAAGAAATAACAGGATTCACTATTAGGGAAATTCCAACTTTAAATGAGTGGTTCAAAAAACTCTACCCAAACGAGACGGAACGCCACAAAATCGCCAATAAATGGCATAAAAGAATTTTAGAGGAAGGTAAAGTCAAAGAAGGATACGCCACAATCACGACTAAAGACGGAAAACGTCGCGTTTTTCTGTTTAATGGTGTCCTGCTACGATCAGGAGATACTCTCGCCTTTGCCCAGGACGTCACAGAACGCAAAGAAGCAGAAGAAAAACTTGCTAAACTAACGAATAAATTGATGTTTATGAATGAAAAGTTGAGCGTCATAAGCAAGTGGACTAGGCATGATGCCAGAAACAAACTTTCAGTTATCGAAAGCAACGTGTATTTGGCTAAGAAAAAGTTGCCCACCAACAACTTCGTCCTACCATATCTGGACGCTATTAGTTCAGCTTGCAAGCAAATGGTGAAAATTTTTGACTTCGCAAAAGCATACGAAAGTTTGGGTATGGAAGAACCCGCTTACGTGGATGTTGAGAAAAGCTTTGAAGAAGCAGCAGCTTTGGTTTCAGACATAGGAGACGTTAAAATCAAGAACAATTGCCACGGTTTGATGGTGCTGGCTGACTCGCAATTGAGACAACTCTTCTATAACTTTATTGATAACTCTCTGAGACATGGAAAGAAAGTAAGCCAAATCAGCTTGTATTATAAAGAAGACGAAACACACGGCGAACTAAAACTCGTTTATGAAGACAACGGTGTAGGAATAACCGATGACGTAAAACGTACACTGTTCAAAGAAGAAACCGGAAAAAGCACAGGCCACGGCCTCTACCTTATGGCTAAACTCTGCGAAATATACGGTTGGACAATTAAAGAAACAGGAGAAGCAGGTAAAGGTGCCCAATTTGCTATAACCATTTCAAAAACCAAGGAAAAAGGGAAACCGCCCTATAAGCTTCAGAAATAACTGAATCAGGCACCAGCGCTACTTCCGAGTCTATTTATAACCTCCAAAGTCATTATTAAAAACCGTTAGGTGAAGAAAATTGTTCAAAAAAGAGTTCACCAGCTTTGACATCGCCGCCGTACTGCTAGAGTTAAAAGGGGAAATCTTGGATTCACGGGTAAACAACATTTACCAAGCAGACGCCAAAACTTTCACTTTGAAGTTACACAAAATTGATAAGCCGCCGATCCGTGTGGTAATTGAAGCTGGACGAAGACTTCACCTTACAAATTATGCCATGGAAAATCCAACTAATCCTCCCGCGTTCTGTATGGCACTACGCAAGTATCTTCGAGGCGCATGGCTTGTAAACATTGAACAATACGAGTTTGAACGTGTAGTGTCTCTTTCTTTTAAGACGAATGAAGGCGTCGTGAAGTTGGTGGTGGAGATTTTTGGTGAAGGAAACGTAATTTTGGTAAACGAAAAAGGTGAGATCCTGCAAGCACTGGTTTACAAGCGAATGCGTGACCGTAATATTCTTCGCGGCACAGTTTTTGAGTTACCTCCGTCAAGCGGAAAAAACCCCTTTAAAGTCAACGAGAAAGAACTGGCGGAAGCCATCAGAAAGTCTGGAGATGTAGAGGTTGTACGCACTCTGGCCCGGTTTTTAGGGATCGGCGGTATCTACGCAGAAGAGTTACTACTTCGAGCTCAAGTGGATAAACTGAAGGCAGGCAATTTATTAATTAAAGACGAAATCAAAGCAGTCTTTGAGTCAATGCAAAGTTTACTTTCACCACTTTTATTGAGGAACCTTGAGCCCTGTATAGTTCTTGACGAAGAAGACACTTTTTTGGATGTTGTGCCTTTCAAACTAAAACGCTACGAAAACGCTAAAGTTCAATTATTTCCAAGTTTTCAGGCGGCACTCGACGAATTTTACGTCAAAACAACAACTGTGGAAAAAGCAAAAGCGCAAATTCAAACTGGTGACCTTAAACGAGAGGAAGAAAAAATAAAACGCATCATAGCTGAGCAACAGCAGATAGTGGCTGAGTCTGAAAAAAAATCAGAGAGAGAAAAGAAAATAGGCAACACTATTTACGCCCACGCTAAAGAACTCCAAACATTACTAGATCTTTTTTCTAAGGCAAAGCTCGAAAACAAAGATTGGAACGCGGTTATCACAAAAATTCTGCCAGAAAAACGTGCAGGAAAGTCGCCTTTTGTTTTTTTCGATTCTTTTGAAGCACGGAACCTCGCCGTTAATGTCGCCGTTGACGATTTGAAGTTTAGTTTGAGTCTGCGTAAAACCCTATTTGAGAACGCCGCCGAGTTTTACGAGAGAGGAAAAAAAACAAAGCAGAAAGGCGCTGGAGCATTAGCAGCACTTATGCAGTCAAAAAAGCAACTGGCAGAGATACAAGCAGGTTTAAGCGAAGCTGAACGTTTAAAAAACCTCAAACCCACAGAAGCTTTAGAGGCACTCAGTAAGCGCCGCATAGAAAACAAAGAATGGTATGAAAAATTCCGATGGTTTAAATCGTCAGAAGGCTTCTTGGTGGTTGCAGGCAAAGATGTCGTCAGTAACGAGGTACTGGTAAAGAAATACACAGCACCTCACGATGTAGTTTTCCACGCTGAAATTGTGGGTTCACCATTTGTTGTTGTAAAAACAGAAGGCAAAGAACCAGGCGAACAAACTTTAAAGGAAGCAGGAGAGTACGCTGCCTCTTTTTCAAGAGCTTGGCGTGAAGGAATGGGATCTGCTGATGTCTACTGGGTAAAACCAGACCAGCTCAGAAAAAGCGGTCTGTCAGGCGAGTTTGTCCCTCACGGAGCGTTTGCAGTAATAGGCAAACGAAACTGGATGCGAAGCACACCGCTACAAGTTGCCGTGGGGGTCGTTGAGAACAACGGCAAATTGTGCTTCTTTGGTGGAGCCGTAGATGCAGTAAAAACTGAAGCTAAGGCGTTTTTGGTGCTGGTTCCTGGAGACCAAACGGGCAAAGATTTGTTGCGTAAGATTTTGAAAGAATTAATGTTAAAGTTGCCAAAAGATCAATGTGACAGGTTAGGTAAAGTGTCTATAGAGGACATCAGAGAGTTTGTTCCATATACCAAAGGGCGCATTCTTCAATCATTGTAATAAAAAGTGAATTTGATGTAAAGGCTGTTGAATCAGCATTTTTCATAACGTATAAAAACACTGTTTGAGCCTAATTGTTAAGAGGCATAGCCCATGAAAAAGTCCACGCTAACGTTCTTTGCACTTATAATAATGGCAGTGTTGTTGTCAGTTTCTCTTTTAAGCTTGTATTCGGCAAACACCAGAAATAACACTTTGGCCAGTAATTTGGCTACCCTGAAAGAGGAATATACAGCGCTGCAACAGAAATATTATTGGCTTTTAGGCAACTACAGTTTTCTTGAATGGAATTATACCCGTGTACTCATGGAGTCGCCTTCGGAGGTTCCTAATCCAGGAGCGACAGGATCAGAGAACGCCGCATATTTAGACAGATTAGAAGCTTTACAGAGCCTCTATAACAGTTTGAGGACAAAATATGATAAGGCGATGGCAAATTACAATGAATTGCGCACCTTAACTGACCAAAGGCTTATGCGAGGAAACGTAGCCAAGTTTATTGTTCCCTCAGACCCTACCGTGTTAAGCCTTGTCTATAATATTACAGGAAAACGCGGCAATGTCACCGACCCAAATTTAATATGGAAAGACATCAAAGCAATGTATGATTGGGTCGACAATAACATCAAGTATCGCGAAGATGGTTTGTACCCAATTTTGCCCTATGAACTCACAGATGTAGAAACAAAAGGTCTACGGCACACTAATCAAATGATCCAGTACCCTAATGAAACTTTGACATTAGGAATGGGAGACTGTGAAGATATAGCTGTACTTTTAACCTCTATTATACGCGCTTACTTCTTCGACGGCAACAGTAGCTACAGGTACACTGTTGAATGTATATGGATAACTGGGAGCACAGCAGGACATGTGGCTGTTCAAATTCCATTTACCCAAGGCAAGCTTGTCATTCTTGACCCCATCAGAGACTACTTTAGCCATGATACGCTTGGACAAATTGCATTGAACAGTGTCTCCACTGAAATTTACAATTGGATGAATATTTGGCGTCCTTCCCTTGGAAACGATATACATGTCTACCGCGTATTTAGTGATTATATGGATCAATTTTTTGATACAACCTCCGAGTATCTTGACTGGATGTACCAGCGGTAGCATCAATGAACGTTGCTTGGGTTGAGGTTAATAACAAAAGATTCTTTAAAATTGTCTTTCATAGTATTAGCTGTTGAGGAGTTGTCATGTCAGTCACTAAAGTTCCAGAGAAAAACACCGTCTTTTTTGTTTGGATAAATAATTATGCAGGGTTACTCTTAAAAACACCCTCTAAAACCTTACTCATAGATCCTGTAGAGATCAAAGCACGAAATTTTACTCAAGTTGACGCAATCCTGATATCTCATGAACACTACGATCATCTCGACCAAAGACTGGTTGCCGAACTGCAAAAGGCAACATCATGCCTTGTAATTGCCGACTCAACATCTTTTCGTTCTCTGAGGAACATTCTGCCTCCTGAAAAGCTGAGAGAAATTCAAACAGGCGAACAAACAAAAATCGGAGAAGTCGTCATCAAAGCCGAAAAAGCCAAACATCCAGCTGCGACGCCTGTAACATTTATTATTACAAGCGAAGACGGAGTCAAAATATGGCACACCTCTGACAGCGCACCATACCCAGAAATGGCGACCATAGCACAGAAGGAACAGCTAGACGTTGTTTTCTGCACCGTGGGCATAGCACCAGGGGCATCCGCTGAAACAGGTTTTGAAATTGCTTGGCTAACTAAACCCAAAGTTGCAGTTCCTTATCATTCGAACACTGTGGTTAACCAGAAAAAATTTGCTGAAACGCTTAAGCGAGAATTGCCAAAAACCACTTGTTTGATTCCTGAAATAAACAAGATATATCAGATTTCAAAAGGGGAAAAGAAAACATGAACGAACCAAAAAAAATGGAAATTGCTAAAATTCTCAACAAACTTGGCGCTCTGCAATTTGGAATTTTTAAGCTTACAAGTGGTAAGACCAGCCCCTATTATATTGACCTTCGGGTTATCCCAAGTTTTCCAGATGTATTTCAAGACATATGCAACTTCTGTGCACATTCAATAGCCATGGAAGTGGGAATTAAAAATTTTGACAGAATCGCAGGTATACCTATAGCTGGCATACCGTTTGCTTCGCAGGTTGCTTTTGAATTAAAAAAACCCTTCCTTTACTCTCGCCAAGCACCTAAGCTTCATGGCAGAGAAAGAAGAGTGGAGGGCGTCTTGGTTTCAGGAGACCGCGTTCTTATTGTTGATGATTTGGTGACCACAGGTTTAACCATACAAAAAGCAGCGGAAGCAGTACGTTCGGAGGGAGGAGTAGTGACGGATGCCGTGGCTTTTTTGGACAGAGAAGAAGGGGGCAAAGAAAAACTAGAAAAAGAAGGAATAAAATTGCACACGCTTCTTAGAATCAGTGAAATCGCAAACACACTATATGAGATGGGCGCCATTGACGAGGAAAATCTAAAAATAATCAAAAAACAAATTAAGAAGAATTAAAAATCAGTTGGCTAATCATAAAAAATTAGATTTTGCGTTTCCAGCAGCTGATGCAGTTTAGCTACTGCATCATAAACGTCTTCTTCCTTTTTGGCGCCTGTACAAACAAGTTTACCACTAGCAAATAGCAAAATTACCACCTTTGGTTCATCCATACGGTAGATTAGCCCCGGGAACTGTTCAGGTTCATACATAGTTTTCCCAAGAGTGTACGCGGCTTTTTCTAAGTCAATCAAGCCGCCTAGGCTTGCAGAAGACACAATATTTTGTATTTTCAGTTCAGGTTTACTTATAATTATTATGCCGCCTTTTTTTAGTTCCTTGATAACTTTCATAACTGCCCGGCGAGCTTCCTTCTCAGATTTAGCGCCGGTGCACACCATTTTTCCAGAATTGAAAATTAAAGTTGCAGTTTTAGGTCGTTTTAGTCGGAAAACAAGCCCTGGAAACTGTTCAGGTCGATATTCCACGCCAGGGTAGCTCTTCACAACTGCGTTTAAATCCACCTTCTGGTTCAGAGTAGCGGAGGCGACAACGTTTTCAATACTTATATTGGCTTTGACTTTAGTCAATAATGTTACTTCTCCCTGAACTTTATTAAATCGGTTTTCTTTATAAATACATCTACATTAGCCTTGTTGAGGCGTCTTTTTGGTCAAATGTTTTTTGTGTTTGCAAATAGGAATTATGAATTCGACTATTATGAGAATAACGATGAGGGCTAAGATTATGGGTATAACTAAGTGATTATTTCTTACTCCGAGAATGCCTTGCATGAAAATGGCGATGTTTCCAACCCAAGGGATACGCATGACGACTTTGCCGATGATCATGCCGGGTGGGATTGGACTTGGAGCCCATGCGTCGTATTCTGCTGGACTGGGTGTTGCGGGCCATTTATTCCAGCCATTAGCGTCTCCTTTGGTGTAGAAGTACCATGTGCCGTTGATTTGCTCTTTAGCCACTATCCTGTGGACGATTGGTACGTCTGAGGAGTATATGTGATAAACTATTATGTCGCTGTTTGGATAGTTGGCATTGAGGTCTTCAGGGTTTACTGATTGAATTACTATTATGTCGCCGACTTGTATGGTTCGATCAAAAGGGTGCGTCCACTCATGCCCTGGTCCCGTATAGCCTATCGCCATGCTTGGAGTGGTAACTACACGGATTAACCCTGCGATTTCAGCTATAAAAAACCCCAAGACGATAAGTAAAAGGGCAAATATCAAAACGGCTGTTTTGAGATACTCGTTTTTCCAGAGACTTTTGAATGTTTTTGTCACGGTGGCTTCCTGCTGATTTTGCTGATAAGTTCTTGTTCCAAGTAGCTTTTGATGTTTTAAAACTTACCGCCGATATAAAAACAAAAAAATGGGAAGGAGATTTTAGGGAAAAGCGTAATATTGTCAAGCGTTAGAGGTGAAGGTCTATCTGAGAGTTGTTGCGGCGCTCAGATTTTCTTTTTGCTTAAGACTTCTCGGAATGTCGTCTTACATTTGGGACATTCAAAGAGACCTATTTCAAGTTGCATGCGTTTACCTGATTTATCAGGTCGCCCAGCCATTTTCCAAGTCTTTTTTGCTTTTGAAACGTCGGTTCCACATTTTGAACATTTAGCCATCTAGTTTCCTCCATAAGGTGACTTAGTTATGGTTTCTTATGATATGGCGAATAAAAGATTTGCCATTACATTTGCATACAAAATCTACATTAAATAAGCATAGTTAGACATTTTTGTGTCAATAAACATTGAGAACCATTGGAGCCGATAAAACATAAAGTAAGCAGAATATAATCAAAACGTGCAATTTCTCATTATGAACATAACGGAGAAGAAAAATGGTTGTAGAGCTAAGCTACTGTTGTTGGATTAATAAAACCTAAGGTTGTTGCTAAAAACAGCAGATAAATGAACAAAAATATTGCCCCTTCCTTCCAACTTATTTTCTCTCTTGATAGGAAATACCAGAAAAACAAGTTGATGATAATTGAGAAAATAACTAGGTTTTGGAAGACGTTCATGTTCATAATTATAGGTGCACCAACCAGTTGAGGAACAAAAAAGGTTATCCCTAATATCAATGTGGTATTGATGAAACTAGCGCCTATGAGATTACCGAAGGCTAAATCAGAATGCCCACGTAAAACAGATTTCAAGCTGACTGTTAATTCAGGAAGACTTGTACCGAAGGCAATTATGGTTGCGCCGATAACTGTTTGAGGCACACCCACACTTTCAGCTATAGCCACAGCTGAATCCACCAAGAAATTTGCGCTTAAAACAACACCTAATGCTCCGCCTATCGTAAAAGCCACGTAACGTTTCAGTTTCTTTTTTTCTTGAGGATCAGGTTCACCATTTTCAGAGGGAAGGCGCACTTTTGACATGACATACATGTAACCAGCAAAAATTAGCAGAAGAATTAACCCCACTGCCCATGTGGCTGTGGCTATGTAAATTAAGATCAACGGAACCACTGAAGATACGAAGAGACCAAAGTATATATTGCTTAGTTCAGACTTAGAGAGACTGGGCATAACGTTAAGTTCAACACGTTTCTCACGTCCAAACTTACGCGGCCGAATGTAAACAAGCAATGCGGACAAGCCAATAACGCAGCTTATGTTGAAAATGTTTGATCCCAGCACGTTTCCAACGGAAAGGGCTGCGCCGTCTGTTGACGCCGCAATCACTGCAACGGTTAATTCGGGTAAAGTTGTGGACATCGCAATTAATGTAAAGCCTATGGATGTTTTTCCGAGTTGTGATATGGCAGAAACTTTGAGGGCATTAGTTATTGCTAAATTGCTAGCCCAATTCAAAGCGAGGAAAGAGAAGCCTATAACAACCAAGTTTAGCAGTAAATCTGCAAAGAGCGACTGCACCATACATCTTTCCTCTTATTAACTATATTTTCAACATTAACTGTCGAATGAATGGCGTTGTTGAATAAATATAAGTATTTCCACCCATTTAACGTAATTCTCTGGTGGAATTAAGTGGTTAAACAAATCTTTTTTGTTTTATTTGTAATTTACGCTTTTTGATGTAACGGAACGTTTTCAGAGTTTGCTTTAAGGTAAATTGTCTGTGTTGGGAAAGCCATTTCTATGCCCTCTTTTTCAAAAGCATCTTTAATTGCGAAGTTAATTTTTTGTTGCGTATCCATGTATTCTCTGTATCCAGGCACTTTCATGTAGTATACTACTTCAAAGATCAAGCTAAAATCTCCGAAGCGGGCGAAGTGCACCCGATCTAGTTCTGCTATGTCTATATCATTGATGATTTTGGTAACTATCTCTATGATCCGTTTTAATTTATTGGAGGGTGTACTGTACACGACGCCGAAATTGAAGGTTATCCTTCTTTTGTCGAGTCTTTTGAAATTTCTAATACGTGTTGATGTAAGTTCCTTGTTTGAAATTATTAACTCTTCGCCCTGGAGAAGTTTTATACGTGTGGATCTCACGCCAATGTTGGTTACGGTCCCGCTGTGCTCACCTATAACTACAAAATCGCCAATTTCAAAGGGATGATCAAAATAAATTGAGAACGCGCTGAAAACATCACTCAGCGTATTTTGTACTGCTAATGCTATTGCGATACCACCAACGCCTAAACCAACAATAACTCCAGAGAGGTCAATTTTGAAAACGTATAAAATCACCAAAAAGGACATTACATATACAACTAACTGTACTGCTTTCTTTAGAATAAACATAAGATGATTATTTTTTCCTTTTTCATAGCCAACTTGTCTGGTGGCATACCAATCAATTAGAACATTAGCTACTCTAGTTATTGCAAAAGCTACCAGCAGAATTTGAACAACTGAGAAAATTTGAGCTAACTCTACTTCATAGGGAGCTATAAAAGACAAAGATGTTAAAGCATAATAGATGCCTATGGTTATTATCAAAAGAAGAATCATTGTCCTTATGCTTTTGAGTATTTCATCATCAAGATTTGTTTTTGTTTTTTGCGCCCATCTGGAAAAGTGATGACTGAAAACATAGTAAATTACCCATCCCACCGTAGCAGTCACGCCAAATAAGAGTATGGCAACAATGATTTCGCTAGTTAACGGGTTTATTGGGAGCAATTGTTGAAGTATCTCCGAAAGATTCGCCATAGGCACTATTCCTAGGGTTTTAGTAAACAATTAAGCCGTAGATTTACCGCAATAAGTACTGGGGAATACTTATAAATATTATTATCACGTATTTTTAGCTAAACGCGCTAATAAAAATCAACAAAATTCTTTCAAAGAGAATTAACACCTAATTTGTTGACGGGGGTGAATAATAATAGATCTTGAGCAAGGAAAAATAACGAGAATTCACGATTTCTGTATGAATTTTGACCACCTTAAAGCCCAAATGTTAGCCTTGAAAAACAAATACCCCGCAGGGGTTATAATTCCCTTGCATGAAAACGACCTAAAAAATCAGGTTTTACAAAAAATTTTTGAAGGCTTAAATGAATGCATATATCTGAAAAAAGTGTACATAGCCCTCTCAGCTAACGAGCCAAATTATCAAAAAACCTTACAGTTGACAGAAAAGTTTGAAGTGCCCTGTGAAGTTGTTTGGTGCAACAAGCCGCAGGTTTTAGAGATCTTAGATGAGCTACAAAGTAAAGGACTGGACGTTTCAGCGTCGTATGGAAAGGGCAGAGATCTCTGGTTGGCGATTGGAATTGCTTCGCTTGAATTGTTTGCATTCGCGGTGCATGATGCAGACATACTCTCTTATTCAGGTATGTTGCCTACTAAACTGTTGTACACTGTTGTTGAGCCAAGATTGGATTTTTGGTTTTCAAAAGGTTACTATGCTCGAATTAACCTTGATACTAAAAGGATGTACGGTCGGATCTACAGGTTGTTTATAAATCCCTTGCTTGCGGCGTTACAGAAGAAGCTTGGTCACAAATCGACTTTTATTCGCTATATACAGTCATTCAGGTATCCGCTTTCTGGGGAAATAGCAATATACAGCGATTTAGCTTTAAACCTGCGAATTCCTGCAGACTGGGGTCTAGAGATAGGAACACTTGCTGAGCTCTACAGGAATGTCTCAAATAAACGCATCTGTGAGGTGGATTTGGGCTTTTTTGATCATAAACATAAACCCATTAGCCCTGATGCGTTGCTTAAAACAGCTGAAGACAGTTTCATCACTTTGCTGAGAACGTTAACTGAAACTGAAGGAATAGATATTTCAGAGGCTTTCTTGCTCAGTCTACAAGTTACGTATCGGCGGTTTGCACAAGACAGAGTCCGCCAATACCACGCGGACAACATTTGTAATTCTCTGCCTTTCGATAGGCATGAAGAAGAAACCAGTGTTGATGCTTTATCTGAGGTGATAACGCAAGCAGGTAAGAGTTATCTACAAAAGCCAACTGCCAACCAACTTCCTGATTGGCTAAGGGTGATTTCCGCTATGCCCAACGCAAGAGAACGTCTCAAAAAGGCAGCCATAGAAAGGTAAATGCATGAAAACAGTTGTGTTTACGGACCTTGACGGCACAGTTCTAGACGAAAATTACAGTTTCCAAAATGTGAAACCCATAATTGACCAGTTGCTATCGTTTAAGGTTGCTGTTGTGATTTGCAGTAGCAAAACAAGGAAAGAAATTGAGTTTTATCGTAAATCACTCCACTTAAGTGACCCATTTATTTCGGAAAATGGCGGAGCAGTTTTTATGCCTAAAAACTACTTTGAAGGATCAGCTACCTTCAATAAAAAAACAAAAAAATACAACATAATAGAGTTAGGTTTACCCTATTTAGAATTAAGAAAAAAACTTCGAAACATCAGCTTCAGAACAGGGTGTAAACTTATTGGTTTTGGGGACATGACTGTTGAAGAAGTTTCCCATGAAAATGGTCTGCGGGTAGAGTTAGCTGCGCTGGCAAAGCAAAGGGAATATGATGAACCCTTTCGAATGATAAGTTGCGATGAAAAGAAGTTACTGGAGGCGGCAGAAGATGAGGGGGTTGAAGTAACAAAGGGTGATCGTTACTACCATCTAAAAGGGAAACACAACAAAGGAACCGCTGTTGTAAAATTAAAAGAGTTGTATGTTGAGAAATTTTCACAAGTTCTGACGGTGGGAGTGGGAAATAGCGCCAACGACTTATCCATGTTGAAGGTTGTAGATTTACCATTTTTTAGAGAAAAAAGAGAACCGTTAGGTGAGGTTTGGAAAAAAATCTTAGATTCAGTGGCTGACGAAAACATTGAGAGGCAAAAGTTCACAGAGCGTGGTTCTTGGATAGGGAGCCCATTCGGCTAACTTGAGAAGACAAACAGTCTTGCTTGACTGTAGAGTCGTTTTTTGAGATAGTTAGAACTGAAGGCGGGTTAAAGTTACATAAAGCGTTTGTGTAATGCTTTGCGTTCGGCTTCAAGAATTAGCTCGTAGAATTTGTTTGAATCTTCGGTTTTGAGTGCACCAGCGATGTCGGCTATGTTGACTCTGTGCGCGCTTAGCGCTATAGCTGCCTTTTTGCCGTGTTTCGCTATTAGCTGAGCGGATTGGAATGCAAGTGCTTGCAGTCTCTCTTCACTTTTTGTCAGTTTTTGACCTTTCTTTTCGATAAGTGGCTGTGCATACTCTTCGGCTACTTTCAAAAGCCCCAGTTCTGGAGAGCCACATCGTGGACATACTGGTTTATCAGGCAGGTCTTTTACACGGAGCGACTCTAGATAACTCCAGCAACAGGTACAGATGAAACTGTTTGTCTCGTTGAGTAACCTCGCTTTAGCTGTCTCTAGCAACACAGTATGCATACGTTCAGGGGGAATTAAGTCTGTTTTCATGCCTACATGCTCTATGCCGACGCGTGCTATAGGGGTGGCGTTACCTTTATTGTCTACAACTTGCAGTTGCATATCGCCTTTACGCATCTTTTTTAGAACCATCAACAAACCCTCAGCGTCAAGGTCTTTTGTGAAAACTTCTTTGACGCTTTCATCGTAAATTGGTGTGTTCTCGAAACTTGTGATAAGTTTTTGGAGGCTAACGTTGCTGAAGTCTGCCCATTTTTTTAGGGCGCCAAATCGGCGGGCAACGTGAATCACACGGCGTTTGAAAAGCCCAGTTTTCACAGTTGACCGTGTTAATGCGGCTATGATATTTTGCTGGGGTGTGTTCTGCAGTTCTTCTAGTGTTTGTTTTAGATTTTCAGCATTAGTGTGTCCCAATGTTTGCACAAAAATGCGGTAGGGGTCGTGTTGTACAACAATACTAAAGCCCAGTTTGTCAGAGAGCGCTTGACCGATAAGTTGGGCTAGGGCACGGTTTGTGAGGGAGCCGAAGTTGGCGTGGATTATAACAAAGTCCTCCCAGTCTTCGATTACAAGGCGATTAGGGGTGGGCACTGGGATTTTCTGATTTACCTGCTCTATGGTCTCGGAGATGGCACGCTGTATTGTTTCTGCGTCAGCTGGATACTCTTCGCTGAGCAGAACGCTAATTTGTTTTGGGGTAAGTCCACGGTGAGATTTTTCTTCTACGAAGCTACGGATTTGGGCGACTTCCTGTGCCACTTCATAGGGTACGGGAATTTCTTCGCCTATCCAGCTGGGGATTGCTCCTGATGGGTCGTCTACGGGTTTTACGTAGACTTTGTCTTCGGTGGTGTGGATTATTTGCCAGGGGCTACCTCGGATTATGAATTTTGTGCCTGCCTTACCATATTCTGCCATGAAAGCCTCATCGAGGACGCCTATGGAGGCATCGCTGGTTTCGTCTATAACGAGGAATTGTTTTTCTTCCGGAATCATGGACAGGTTGTCAAAGTAGTACTCGAAGAGGGCTTTGGTTTGAGAAGGCTTGAGGACTATTTTGTCTTCGAAGCTTGCCCAAGCAAGGCGGGGATTGCGGCTGTGCATATATTTGATGGTTTTTTCTATATCCTCAAGGGTAAGGCTTTCATAGGGATAAGCTTTCTTGGCGATATCCAAGATTTGGTTAAAGCTTAGTCTTTTAGTTTTGAGGAGGAGGCCTGCAATTTGGTGGGTGAGGGCGTCATAGGGTTTGGGCGGCACGTCAACAGGTTCCATTTGTTCTTTGAGGGCCCGTCGGGCTATGACAAGGGCTTCGAGGGTGTCGTCACTGTCCACACCTATGAGTATGCCCTGTGCAACGTGACCATAAGTATGTCCGGCTCTGCCAACCCGCTGGATGAGCCGTGTCACTTGTCGTGGACTCATGTATTGTATGACAAGGTCTATTCGCCCTACGTCTATGCCTAGTTCAAGGCTGCTTGTGGCGATTAAGCCTTTGAGTTCACCGCTTTTGAGCCCTGTTTCAGCTGCGATACGGCTGGTTTTGGTTAAGCTACCGTGATGAATGCTTATGGGAAAATCTATGTCCCAGAGTTTGAGTCGACTGGCAAGCACTTCAGAGATGGAGCGCGTATTGGTAAAGAGCAGGACAGATTTGTGTTTACTCATAAGATCGCGGATGACACGAAGTCTGGCTACAACTTCTGGGTGGGTGAAGAGTTCTGCTGCAAGTTGAACATCTCCCTCTGATGGTTTTGGGTAGAGCACTTGCAGCCTGACCATCTTGGCAACAGGAACACGAATAATCTCAACGGGACGCTGATCACCAACAAGAAATTGGGCAACTTTATCCGGGCTACCTATAGTTGCTGATAAGCCAATCATCTGGAAATCGGTACCTATGAGATAACGTATGCGTTCCAACGCCAGAGCAAGTTGACTACCGCGTTTTGTATCTGAAAGCTCATGGACTTCATCTATTATGACCCAGCGTAAACTTTGCACATGTTGCCTCAGTATCCAGCCTGAAAGTATAGCTTGCAGCGTTTCAGGGGTCGTTATGAGTATGTCTGGTGGACTTCTGGATTGCCGTTGGCGCTCTTTGGTGTCGGTGTCGCCGTGGCGTACAGCAAGTTTGATGTCTAGGTTGTTGCACCACCATTCGAGACGTTCCAGCATGTCGCGGTTAAGAGCACGCAGTGGCGTTATGTATAGAACTTTTATGCCTGGTGTTTTTGGTGCTTGCAAGAGCATACTGAGAACCGGAAGAAATGAGGCTTCGGTTTTTCCAGTTGCCGTCGGCGAAATGAGAAGAAGGTTTTTTCCTTCGAGGATTTTTGGTATGGTTTTCTGCTGGGGTTCAGTAGGTTTTGTGAAGCCCTTTTGTTCAATGAGTCGACGAACGGGCTTTACAAGTAGTTCAAAAGCGTTTTGAGAAATTTCCTGCAACGGTGAAGCCTCAGTTGGATGCTTTGATTAAGTTGGGGAGCAAGGTAAAAGGGTTTTGGGGATTTTTTGGCTGTGTTGAGTGTTGCAACTTGTGAAAAAGGCGGGTAACTATGGGTCTTCCATTATCAACGCACAGGTTTCATGTCAGAAATACATTTTGGGTGGTTGTTTCATTTGTTCAATTGCTTTTTGATTGTTTCCTCGGCGGCTTTTACCGCTTCCTGTAGTCTTTCAGGTTTAGTTCCTCCACCCTGCGCAAAGTTTGGTCGTCCTCCGCCGCCTCCGCCAAAAACTGGAGTTGCGACCTTTACAATATCGTTGGCGTTAATGCCTTTAGCTACGGCGGCGTTTCCAGCCATAATCATTATTCTTGCCGTTTTTCCATCTGCACCATAAAATAGCGTAACCGTTGCTTCACTCCGTTTTATGATTTCGTTAGCAGTCTGCACCATACGGTTTAAATCTATGACTTCGCCAAAGTTCCGTTTGATTAACTTTACACCTGCAATATCTTCTTGCATATCTGCTGCCCCCGTTCCAGCGCTACCTGCACTTTCCTTAGCAGCCAACTCCTTGAGCAGTTTACGTTTCTCTACGTTAGCTTCCCGCAACTCCTTAACGACGCGCTCCGCAGTTTTGTCCAGTTTCTCTAGAGGTGCATTCAAAACTTCGGCGATTTTCCATAGCAACCGTTCCTGCGCTTGCACCGCTTTGACGGCTTGCATTCCAACTGAGTAAACCAGTCGTTCTACACCGTCTTGAACACGCTCGGTGCTACGAATTTTAATGTAACCGATTTCTCCCGTGTTTTTTAGGTGGGTGCCGGCACAGGCTTCCACATCCCAATTACCCGTTTTTACCACACGGATGTCTTTGCCTGGCACAGCGCCACCTTGGTACAGTCTGAAGCCATAACGGGTCTCAGCTTCATTCCTTGGTAACCACGCTGTTTCAACAGGCATATTCGCCAAAATAGCCTCGTTGGCTAAAGTTTCAATTCTGTGAACTTCTTCAGGTGTTAGCCGTCTATAATGGGAAATGTCAATACGAGTAGTTTCCGTGCCTTTCTGTGTGCCCGCCTGCCACACATGTTCGCCTAAAACTCGTCTTGCTGCTCCGTTAATTAGGTGAGTGCCTGTGTGAGCCTTCATTAGCGCATAACGTTTCTCCCAGTCCAAAATGCCCTGAACAACAGAATCAACTTTAGGTGGATTAACTGTTTTGATTTTGTGCAAAATGACTTTGCCGATTTTCTGCACGTCTACGACCTCAGCTTGAACACCTCCGTCGTAGGCGAAGTATCCATGGTCTGCAGGTTGCCCGCCACCTTCGGGGTAAAAGCAAGTGCGGTTGAGCACAATGAATTCGTTGTTTATGATTTTCAGAACTTTTGCTTCGAACTCTCGCATGTAAGTATCTGTGTAGTACAGTTGTTCGGTTGGGGGTAGTCCTTCAACGGCAAGCTCTAGTGAAAGCTCCACTTGGGTTTCTTTGTCTTCTGTGGGTTTGTTTGCTTGCATATGCCTCTCTGCAACTAATGAAAAAAAGTTCTCTGGTATGTCCACTTTTATGCCTTCGTTTTCTGCGAATTCTTTGACGATTTCAGGGGGTAAACCGTGTGAGTCATACAACTCTGACAGAGTGGCATCTGAAATTTTACAGGTCTTTTTACTTTTGAGGTCATCTGCTATTCGTTTGACTATGCCTTCTCCGCGCTTTAAGGTGTCTTCGAACTTCTCTTGTTCAACTTTGAGCATTTCTACAATTTCTTCTCGCATAGCTTTAATCTGTGGGAAATCTGCGCCCCAATATTCTGCCTGAAGCTCCACGATATCGTACAATCTATCAATTGGAATGTTTAAGTGACGTAGCAGGCGGTAAACCCTGCGAAATAACATGCGTGCCAGATATCCCTCTTGAATGTTTGATGGCACTACTCCTTCGGAAAGCATGAAACTCAAGGTCTTGGTGTGGTCAGCTATCGCCCACCCATTCTCGATGGGTATAAGAATTTTGTCCATCGTTTCTAAGTCGATGCCTGAAAGTTCCGAAACTCGTCGTCTTGTGACCCATCTGTTTGCCATTTTATCTACGCTGACTAAACCTGAAAACTTGGCGATGCGAAACAGAAATTCATCATCCACCTTGAGGATACTTGCCATATCGAAAATTTTGTCTAACAAATCTCCGTATATGGCCTGGAAACAGCTTGGTACACCCTGACTGATCCACGCGAACCTGTCTATGCCGTAACCTGTGTCCACAGTACGTATTGGCAACTCTACAAATTCATCGCCGGCAACTTTGTATTGCATAAACACTAATGTGCCCACCTCTAAGCCCCGCACGATGCATTCAACGTCAGGTCCAGCGTTACCGCCGCCAACCCAAACTCCCTCTTTGTAGATAACTTCTTCAGATTTTATTCCCAAAACCTTCGTAGCAAACTCGTGATGATAACGCACCGTCTCATCTTTCCAGTAAACTTCTTTGTCAGGGTAATTGAAAGCATGCGCGCCGCCCATTTCAAAAATTGTTAAATGCCTACCGAAAGTTGGTCCGGTGTTCGAGATATCGGTTAGTCTTATGGATGGTTGAGAGATAACCAGCGGGTTTGCAGGCGGTGGTGCGATGCCTTCGGTTACATAGGGTTGGAAGTCAATTATGCTGGCATGGGTGAGGTAAATGTCGCTGCGCCAACGTGCTACTACAGGGTAAGGTTTAATTCTTGTGTGACCTTGTTGCTCAAAAAAAGACAAAAACGCTTCACGCATCTCAGGTAAAGTAAACCGCTTTTTCGTAGGCGGATTCTTCAGAAAAGTGTAACAGCCACACTCGTCACTGCTGGATTCGCCACAGTACTCCTGGTGGGCATCTTGCGTCCAAAAGTATTCGCCACACTTTGGGCAATGTTTCCGAATAAATCCTTCCTGTTTAAAGAAAGGCAAGGCATATGTCTCAGCTGGAAATTCCTTCAACTTGAAAGCCTCATGGTAACGGATTAGTTCTTTGCTGTTTGAGTTACAGACTCCACAAATTTAAATCATTTCGCCAACCAAATCAAAGTTTAAGAATGCCACTGGGCAAACATGTCCGCCATGGCTTCACCGTGTTTTTCCAAACCATAACGCCTTAGGGGCTTAGTTAGATGTCGTTGTGAGCATGGTGAAGTTGCATAAAGCCCCAAATTTAATCCGCGAGCTACAGCAACTTCAGTTTTAGCAACATCGTTATATCTGGAGCCGCATTTTTCACATCTGAAACCTTGCCTCTGCCCCATGGATTTTAATCGTTTGCCACATTTTGGGCATGCTGGATTCTGTTTTACAAACTGTGGAGCTAATTGTAAAACGTGAATTTTCTCAAGATTCACCGTTAAAGGTTTACCTGAAACTTTACGTACGGCGCCATAAACTTCAACAACGTCGCCCAAGGTAAGTTGACGTGCTACTTTACGCAAATCACCCGTTGGTTCATAAGCTGCACAGTCTACTTCGTCTGAGTGGTCTTTTATTGCAAAAACCACGTGTCGTAAAGGAACAACCATAGGTGGACGAGAAACGACGCCTTTGACGACTATTGACTGATAAGGTTGAATTTCTTTTAATGTTTCAACACGTGTAAGATGAGCGTCTGTTCCTTGGTTAGTACGGAAAATCATCCAGCGTTCCACAGGCTCCAACGTCTTAACCATACTGAACGCCTTCTTTACTACCTCGGCTGTTTCTCCTCTGATCCCGAATAAAATCGGGTCAGGACCTCTGGGGGTAATAATAACGCGTGGTTTTGCATAGTCCACATTGTTAAAAGTGTACGGTTGCAAGGTGCTGTCCATTTTGAAAATTGATGCTGTATCTACTTGCCGTTTGGTGCCACGGTTTTCTGCTAGGCGATAGGCAATCAATTCGTAAGTGTAGTCTCCGCCAAAAGTTTCTCCTATCGCTGCGAGGGCACCGATGATGCCCCGTTGAGTGTTATATCCCAGCGCTTCAGCGTGGAATTTACGGATTAGCTGCAGGGCTTCTTTGAGCGTCACGATGTTTCTGATTGCACGCTTTGTAAACGTGGTGATTTCAGCTGGTATGTCATCACTTTTTAGGAAAACAATACCTGGGTCTGTACCGTGCCAATTGAGATCCGAGTTTTCCTTGATTAACTCAATAATTTTTTCTTTTAGTTGTACCTCGGCGTCTTGAGGGAACTCGATGCGCAAGCATAAGGCACCGTTACCTCGCGTTTTCCAAGGAACATTAGGATTTAACCTAACTAAACTAGGGTAATCTCGAAAACGCACCTTAAACTTCTCTAACTCTGCCACAAGAAGTGCTGCTACATAGGTGGTACAGCCTTTACGTGTGGAGTCAGTGTCGTCAAAGCCTATGTGCATTCTCTGGTAATCCGTAAGTGGCAAAGTATTCCCCACAGTTTAAATTCTGCGTTCCGTTGGGTAAAAAGCTTGTTAGGAAAACAGGTTAAAATGCAATGGTGGCTTTTGAGTTTACAGAGCGGTTTTTTTCTTTAAAGTGTTGATGTACCCAGTTAGGCTTTCGACGCATTGAATTTCGCGTCCAAGTAGAGTTGAGAGACCTTGCCAATATCGCAGGTTAGGTTTAATTTTTGCAAATTCTAGGTTTTGTTTGAGGTGCGCGGTGCCTTCCTTTCCACGTCTGTCAAAATCTAAAAGGAGAATTACCTCTAAAGCATGAGTTTTCTGAATTTCATACAGAGCTTCGTTGAAAGATTTGCCGCCTGTTTTCACGGTTAATATTGGTCCGCAGACGCCTATGTTACGTAAGGTTTGGAGATCCTTTTGACCTTCCACAATTATAAGGGTGCCCTTTGCCGATTCCGTTATGAGGGATTCTAAGATTTGTTGCAGTTTCTCTTCTTTTTCCTTCAACTTAGATGACAAAGCACAGTTACCTTGTGATTTTAGCTTTCCGTATGGTTTCCAAGCACTCGGCTGCTTCTTTGTTTGACTCAAAGTATTTTCTGACAGGTTCCAGTATAACAGCAAGTTGGTCGGCAACGCTGTTTTTAAGGTCTAGGGGGTGCACTTTTCCCGTTGTATACGCTTCGGCGAGTTCGTTGAAGCTTTCAAATTGTACTGCGCCTCCGAATTTGGTTGGGCGGTCAATTGTGAATATAGGGTTTTCTCGAAAAATAATATACTTGCAAATGTCGAGCACTGGGTTGAAAGCTACGGTTTTCTCTGGACAAAACGCTTTAGACATTTTATGTTTAATTTCGGTTGGTGTGTCGTAGATGAAGATACAGGTGTCAGGTTTGCTTTTGCTCATTTTGGCAGATGCAACAGCTTCTTTTTCTTGGCCCTGTGGAATTGGCCAAATTTTTGGTTTTTCCAGTCCTTGAAGCAAGTGATGATGAACACACACGGGTTTCCAGCAGCCGATTTTTTCGCCGATTTCGCGTGCGACAACGTTGGCTTTGCGTTGATCCATGCCTAACTGGCAAATTTTTACATCTAAATGGAAAATATCTGCAACCTGCATAGGTGTATAGAGAAAATCGCTCACGTAGTGGGCTTCTGTTTCTTTTCTTCCCGCAATTTCCAGCGTGCGTGTTGTTCGGGCTATAGTTAGGTTTTTGGCGATTTTCACGGTTTTTGCCCAAAACTCAAGGTTATCGTAGAGTTCGTCAGAATATATGAACTCAACTTTATCGGCTGGAACCCCCAAAGCGATCCAAGAATGCCGAAATAGGTCAGCAGCCTTCCTGATTAACTTCAAATCTCCTCCGAGCTTGTTATTTAGCCAAGCATGCCACGTCGATAAGTAAACCTTAAAACGCACACCCGCTTCAACAAAGTCTTTCATTTTGTAGGCACAGATAACTCCTGTGCCCAAGTGTACAAGTCCAGATGGCTCAAAACCGTTGTAAGCTATGGGGTGCTCTTCTTTTTCTATAAGTTGCCTGAGATCCTCCGGAGTTAGGATTTCTTCAGTTGGAGGTCTACAGATTAACTCGATTCGTTTTTCAATGTTCAAGTATACCAGCCTTATGTAGTTGGATAGTTAATGTGAAGAGTTGATTTAAAAAGTTAGTCACAGACTGGAAGAGGTTTAGAAATCTAGTTAGGCAGGTAACAAAAAAAGTTTGGTAATAAGTATTTGGAATTTAAAAATTAAATATAACGCTGTTGTTTATTGTAGTATAGAATATAACCTTTACAAACCAGCAAAAAGGAGATTGAGGGTTTTTATCTATGGGTAACCATTGCCGTGTTTTACATGTAGACGATGACGCAAACGCCTTAGCTATAACTAAGGATATTCTGGAAATTGAAGGTAACTTAAGTGTTGAAAGCGCCTCCTCTGTAGATGAGGCTTTAAAAAAGCTGGCAGTCCAATCATATGATGTGATTGTTTCAGATTATGAAATGCCTTATAAATCAGGCTTGGACTTTCTTGCTGAACTTAGAAAAAGAGTTGAACAGCCACCCCCTTTTATTGTTTTTACCGGTAAAGGGCGCGAAGAAGTAGCGGTTAAAGCTCTGAATTTAGGAGCATTCCGCTACATCAATAAACATGGCGACCCTGAAACGGTATATAAAGAACTCAGCTCAAGCATACAGCAAGCCTATGAATACGTTACCACCCAAAGAAAATTGCTTATAAGTGAAAACCAATTTAGGCAGTTGTTTTCAAGAATGCCCAGCGGGGTTGCGATATATGAGGCCATTGATGGCGGTGAAGATTTTGTCTTTGTAGATCTAAATGAGACGGCAGAAAGAATTGAAAAGGTGCGAAAGGCAGATGTTATTGGAAAAAAGGTCACAGAGGTCTTTCCAGGAGTGGTTGCGCTTGGGCTTTTTAAAGTTTTCCAAGAGGTATGGCTTACTGGAAAAGCTGCGTATCACCCAGCTGCTGTTTACAGCGACAGTCGTGTTTTTGAGTCATGGCGTGAAAACTGGGTGTATAAGCTTCCAGATGGAAAAATTGTGGCAATTTACAACGACATAACTGAACTAAAGCAAACAGAAATTCTTTTAAAGAAAAGCGCAACTCGCTATCGCGAGTTAGCAGATTCTTTGCCCGAGATTGTTTTTGAATTGGACACCCAAGGCAAAATAACGTATGCGAACAAGAGAGGTTTTGAACTAACAGGGTACACTAAAGAAGATTTTGATAAGGGTATCTGCGTATTTGATCTGCTCGTTCCTGAAGATGTAGAACGTGCCAAAAGAGACGCTGCGTCAGTGATGATAAAGGCTGCTCCAGCCCGAGGCCAATTTAAAATTCGAAAAAAAGACGGCGCAACTTTTCCTGTGGCAATTGAAAGCGTTCCGATTGTTTCAGAAGACGAAGTAGTTGGCATAAGAGGCATAGTGATTGATTTAACTGAAATCCGCGCTAAACAACAAGAATTAAAAAGACAAATTCAAGAAATAAACAGCATAATAGACGGAATCGGCGATTTACTGCTTGTAATGGACAGCAATCGGCGTATTGTACTTGTAAACAAGAAAACTTTCGAGTTTTTCAAACAGAAACCTGAGGAAATTTTGGGCAGATATTGTTACGAGATTTTCCATGGCACCGATAGGCCTTGGCCAAACTGCCCTGCAACAACAACATTTAACGAAAAAACCACAACTACAGGCGAAATAGTAGACTCCAGACGAGGTGTAACTCTCCTTGTAACAACTTCGCCAATCTTTAATGAAAAAGGTGAGCTTGTTAGGTGTGTACACGTCGCCAAAGACTTAACTGAACAGAAAAAAAATGAAGCAAAAATTGCTGCGTTACTGGAATGCACGGAGGCAATTTTGAAAACTCGTGGATTCACTCAGACAGCCAGATCAATATTTAATTCGTGTAAAAAACTTATTGGTGCAACTGCGGGATATATTGCCTTGTTGTCGGCTGACGGCAAAGAAAACGAAGTTCTATTTTTAGATTCAGGAGGACTCAGATGTACAGTTGATCCTAACCTGCCAATGCCTATACGTGGTCTTCGAGAAAAAGCGTACCTAACGTGTAAAGTGGTTTATGAAAATAATTTTGCCACAAGTAAATGGACACAGTTTTTACCTGAAGGACATGTAAAGTTGGATAATGTCATGTTTGCACCACTGATTATTGACGGTAAAGCGGTTGGACTGATAGGGCTAGCTAATAAGCCTAGAGGCTTCACCGATGAAGATGCAGCCAACGCAATTGCCTTTGGCAATTATGCCGCGCTCGCGCTAAAGAACAATTTGACATGGAATACTCTTCAAAACAAAGAAGCTCAACTGAGAGCTATGACCAACGCGGCTTTAGATGCAATTATACTCATTAACGATGAAGGCAACATAGTCTTTTGGAATCCGGCGGCTGAAAAAATGTTCGGATACACCACAAACGAAGTATCTGGCAAAAATCTTCACCTTATTTTAGCCCCCAGTGTTCTTAATCCAGATATCGAAAAAGGTTTTGTCAAATTCAAAGAAAGAGGCCACGGTAAAGTAGTCGGGAGAACAATAGAGTTAGTGGGTTTAAGAAAAGATGGGTCAGAGTTTCCAATTGAGCTTTCCGTATCTGCTTTGAAGCTTGATAAAAAATGGCACTCACTTGGTATTGTAAGAGACATTTCAAAACGCAAAAAATGGGAAAAAGAACTAGAAGAAGAACATGAAAAAGTAAAAATCATAAACGAGAAACTATGGGTAGTTGGCAACCTAACTCGACATGATGTACGCAACAAGCTGTGCGCTGTATCAGGAAATGCTTACTTGATTAAAAGTAAACATCCAAACCAAAAAGATATCGTGGAGAGAATAACACGAATTGAGCAAGCAGTTAAAGAAATTGAGGCAATTTTTGATTTCACAAAAATATACGAGCGGCTTGGTGTTGAAAAACTAAGTTTAATTGATGTAGGGCAAAAAATTGATGAGGCACTGATGTTTTTCTCTCAGACAAGCAACGTGAAGGTTATAAATGATTGCAGGGGACTACGGCTACTTGCCGACTCGCTCTTGAGGCAACTTTTTTATAATCTTATAGACAACTCGATAAAGCACGGTGAATACGTCACAAAAATCAGAATATACTTTGAAAGATCAACACCCGATAAACTGAAGTTGATTTACGAAGATAACGGAAAAGGAATTTTGGACTCAGACAGGCAAAAACTATTTAGCAAAGGGTTCAGCACCGCAGGCTCCTCAGGCTACGGCTTGTACTTAATAAAAAAGATAACCGAAATCTACGGTTGGGACATACAAAAGCAGGGAAGTAAAGAAAAAGGAGTAAAATTTGTAATCTCAATTCCCCGCATAAACCAGAAAGGACAAGAAAACTTTCAGTTAACAAAAAACACACAGTAAATGCCTATCCAACACTAAATTTTATACATAAACCAAAAAAACACCCTTAATTAATTCATTTTCACATTTTTTATTCTCTAGATTCTCCCATTATTTGTTGGAACTATTCACTACATAGTTTTATAACATGGAACGAATACATGGCTTTTGTGGTAACATATTTATCGATAAGCACCATTTTTTGACAATAAATGCCCCAGCGCAGGGGTCGCCGAGCATGGCCAAAGGCGTAGGCTTCAGGAGCCTATCCTGTAGAGGTTCGTGGGTTCAAATCCCATCCCCTGCACCACATCCGCAAGTTGCGGTTCCCTTCCCAGTGTTCTGCCTTTTAAAATCCCACAAAACCAATATACCGAAATGAAAGACATCCACGACTACGCCAAACGCCTTGCCAGCGCCAAACGCCGACTCGCCCAACTCGAAAACGCAGAACTACACCTAAGTTTTATCGCACACCTCGAAGCTATCGGACAATCGACTGGGCGAGTAGCGAAGTATGCGAACCACGTTTGCGCCCTCACTAAATGCTGCCCCCTCAACGCAACCTCGGCAACGAGGAACGACGTAGAAAAAATGATTGCTTGGATAAACACCCAGCCTTACAAGTCCTCCACGAAGGCGGACTTACGCCGAGTCGTCAAAAAACTGGTTCAGTACGCGAAAGTTGGACGCTGCGACAAATCCGCCCCCACTCCGCCCGAAGCCGCCTGGATAGTGATAGGCAAAGGCGATAAGGACTCGCGTGTCAAGCCTGAAGCGCTAATCACGCCCGAAGAACTTAATGCCCTGATAAACGCGACTCAGAACGAGCGCGACAGAGCGTTGGTACCGGTGCTTTTTGAAGCGGCGCTCAGACCCGGTGAACTCTTAACTATGTGCGTTGGAAGCGTGCAGTTCAACGCGGACTACTGCATCATCACCGTGAATGGCAAGACGGGTATAAAGCGCATCCCGTTAGTGGTTTCGACTAAGCCGTTGTTGGATTGGCTACAGAAACATCCCAGGAGCAAGGATGCTGATGCTCCGTTGTGGGCTTCGTTGGGAAACAATTCGAAAGGCGAATGCGTCAGCTACTACTACATGCGCAAGATGCTCAAGACTCTTGGGAAACGGGCTAACCTGAAGAAAGACATCTGGCCTTATGTGTTCCGCCACTCCCTGCCTGACCGCGATGGCTAAGGTTTTCACTGAGAGAAAGCTAGAGCTGTATGCTGGCTGGGTGCAAGGCTCAAAAATGACCAGGCGATACGTGCACTTCTCTGCTCGCGACCTGGAAGAGGCTGTACTTGAGCTGCACGGCTTAGCCAAGAAGGACGATGCGAAGAGGGCTTTCAGGCTTGAAGAATGCCCAAGATGCGGACAAAAGAGCCAGCCAGAAAGCGTTAGGTGCATCTACTGCGGCTTCATACTGGACAGAACCTTAGGAGAACTCGAACAAAAAACAGCACAGCGAGAACTGGAAGTCCAAGCCAGACTACAGAAACTGGAACAAACAATCACAGCCCTACTCAACAGATCACAGTAAAGCCTCAAGCACTTTCCTTTTTCTTTCTCGGACCCGACCCGGGTTCACTTTGGGGTCATTATCTTCGTGAGTTCCTTTTGGAAAGTTTTCGCTGCGTCGAGTTCTCCGGTTCCTGCCTTCTCGGGCTGCGTTGGCTTGCTTTGTATGCGTTCTGGATGCGTAGAAAGCTGGTTGTGCTCTTCAGCCAACCTGGCGACTATGCTTTCGCAGGGTTCGTTTGGGTAAGCTTCCAGTCCCTTCAATTTGGCGGTGATGGTTACGTTTGCTTGGACTATTCGGCTGATGATGCAGTCGTACGTTTCACGCGGATAAGACTCTGCTCGCCTTAGCTGTTGGACGGTGGGTTTTGAAAGCTGAATCGTGGTGAGGTTTTTCTCAGCAATCGTTTTCTTGCTCGTCATTGAGTCGATTCACCAAGCAACTAAGCATATAGCCAGTATATAACCAGTGGATAACCCAAGGAAAGGACAATGCAACTGCGTAGCAAAGCTGCTGATTAAACACATAACTCACTACAACCAGTACATAACCAACCAAAAACCAAAACATATTAGCCACAAATTCTCCCGGCTAACAGACAATAAAGAAGCACCGAACGGGATAGAAAACTAAATGCGTCAAAAAGGTGAGCGATAGAAGAAACAAATGGACGGGAAACATGGCTATAATGGCAATTAGGAATGCGGTCAAGACACTTCTCCGCGGTCAAAACTGCGGTTAAGTCTTGCACTTGCGGTCAAAAGATGGGAAATCCGGTCAAACGCGGTCACAGACGCAAAAAACTGCGGTCAAAAGCAACAAAAAACACTCTACAGAGGGAAAAAATCAATTTAATATACGGGCAACGGTTTCTGGCTCGGCTTCCTGAAGGCGTCTACTGTTAAAAGAAGCGTGCCCAAAACCTCTTTCGTATCTCCCGCTTTTTAAATTTTCATGATTTAGTTACTGAGAAGGTTTGACCGCTTTGACCGTTAATTTCAAGCGCAGAAAGAGAGGAAGAAGAAGCACTAGCTTCCTAGTGGCAGTGGCGCTCAGCAGCCTCAAAGTCGGTGTGGCGTGGCGTTGCGGAGTGGTTGAGTTTCTTGCGTTAGTTTACGGTCAATCGCAGGCGCTTGAGCAGCTTATTCTTCAAATTAGTGTTGTTGCGGGTCCAAGCATAGCAGATATAGCTTCTGAGTTGTTGCAGAATGCTCAAAGTCCATTCACTTCCGTCTTAGGCTCCTTTATAGCAATTGCTTTTGCGTTTTCAGGAGCGATTGGTGCGTTTTCGGTTTTGCAGAAATCAGTCAATTCTATTTGGGAGGTGAAAGTCGTAAGAAAAGGACGGATTGAAAGCGTTAAGCGTAATTTTATTCCTTTTGTTCTAATCACCATAGTGGGAATTGTTGTCAGCGTTTGGACAGCTTTTTCTACCGTTTTTTTGGTGTTGCAGTTTGGGTTCTTGAACCTTTATTTGGTAATTTAACTCCCATAATTCTAAGGGCTTTGCATGTTATTCTATCCATTGGACTGGGTATTCTTCTTTTCTCGATCATATTCAAGCAGTTACCTGAAATAAGGCTCCGTTGGGGAGATGTTACGTTAGCTGCAGCCTTGACGAGTTTTATCTTTACTTTGCTTAACTATCTTTTTGGCGTTTATCTTAGTCTTTTTTCGGCAACTACTCTTGCGGGCACAGCAGGGGCTTTAATGCTTTTGTTTTTCTGGATATATTTGACAAGCTTATTTCTATTATTTGGCGTACAATTTTCAAAAGCTTACGCTGAAAAAATGGGGTCTCTTTCAAAGTTTAAGGTCAAGGTCTATAAGCACTCAGATCAACAAATTAAAAAGGTGACTGCGAAGGTGAACCTTGAATGGACGATCAATAAAAATAACTCTGAAGGTCAAGAGTAAACGTTTCCCATACCCGCTCATTTCGGTTTAGTCATTTCGATTGCTTAATCTCATTCTGCGGGTTTGTTTTTAATCCTCGAGTTTTGCCTATTTTGCTATTCTGATTTTGCTTGTTTTTTGGTAAGAGACTGAAATCCATTTTCATACCAACAATGTAGGTTTTTTCTTTTTTTTTCCAACGTTAAAGCTCATGTTCTGTATCTCTACATCGATGTTGCCGGAACTTGACCGCGTCTTTTCTAAGTACTCATTAATTTTGCTTTGAACTTCTCGGAGTTTTTCAAGAACATCAACTCGTATTTCGGTCATTATTCTGACTCCTGATTGGAATTTGACGGGAAGCGGTGGTCTCGGGTTATTTCTTGGGTTTTGAAACTTTGGATTTTGCTTTAGTTTTTGGTTTGGTTTTTTCTTTTTTGATTGGCTTCATTGGGACGCTGCAGCAGACTATGTCGCAGTCGTCGCACCCGCATACATCTTCCACCAAGAGGACGAGTCCACATTCTTCACACTTGTATTTTTCGCCTTTTTTCTTAGCCAAAATGTTTCGCTCCAAAACTATTAGTACTAGTTTATTTTCTTTGGATATAAGCATTTTTGGAGCTGAAACTCTGTTAACTATCTATGCATGGTTTTAAGCAGGGTTTCTGATTCGCCATAAAAAGTTTATACTTTCCAGAATTTTCTTGTTCTCAGCTTTTTTGCCTCATTTGGGGCCATCTTCGCCAGTTCTTCAAGAATCACCGATTTTATATACTCTGTTGAGACAGGGCCCTCTACTTTTGACAATCGATTCTCAACCCTTGATACTGCATCTTTGACTACAAGCTCGCTGAACCCGTTTCTCTTGAGAAAATTATATACCTTTTCAACTTGGTACTCTTCAACCGCTCCTGACCTATGTTTGACGCATATTGTTTTTATCCTTTCCATAGAATTGGGTAAAGCAACAACCAATTCTGCCTTCTTTTCCCGAACTTTCTCAATCCAACTAAACGGCGCTATAATGGTTATTACTTTCTGGTCAGGACTTACTCCTAAAACTTCAGCCTCTTCGATGGTCTGGTTGTTATCTAGAAAAATTCTTACAACATCACCTGCAACCAAGTTTGAGGGTATAATTCTACATTCAACTGGCAAAGCTACATTCCCATTAGGCACCGCTGTGCTTAGACCCGACTCTTTAGCAGATACCGCTAATTGTGTTACATAGCCGTTTCGATCTATTTCTATTTCCGCGTCGCCTATGCCCCAATCGGTGATTAATCGTCTCTTTATCCGCTGAGTCACCTCTTCGATAGGCAAATCCGAAGGTAGGATGAACTCTCTTTCAGATAACTCTGCTTTAACAGAGTTAGACACCTTCTTCCTACCGGAAATATCTAAGATTAGATCTGCAATGGGTAGCTTCACTTTTGCGTAAGTGCCCTTTTTACGTCCAAGACTGCTGAAAAGAATACTTGACCGCTTCGGTGCTTTTTCAGCTATTTTGTCTCCGATATTGACGCCCCATACAGTAAAAATACTAACAATAAGAATTTCGATAGCTCCGCCGACAGTTGGTTGTTCCAGAATCGCGAGCAAGCCACCAGAGAAGCCTAAGAAACCTAATCCAAAAACGATGCCGAGTATTGAAGACAACTTTTCTGTGGTGAAATATCGGTAGACGAATGCCAGTAGCATGACAATGAAGAATGCCACGGTTCCAGACATTATGCCTATCAATAAACCTGATAATGCGTCTGTGACCGCTTCATACATGCCTCTTTTTCACCTTCAAATAATTCAGTAATTAAGAATACATAAAAACTTGCCGTGTGTGTATTTATTCCAGGCAACACGGCGCGTGCTAAAACGCAAAAGGTTCTAATAATAAGTGTTACTCTCATAGACGAGTAATATCTCTTGTTTGCATGTCCAATTAGGTTTTGAACGTTTTCAAAATATTTCCCTTATAATAAACATCATACGCCTATACTCTTTTCCTTTATAATTTTTTAGGAGACGTATAATTTTATTTTTCGATTTTTTCGGCATGGTTGTTAATCATGAAAATTGAAATTAACGCGATAATCATTCCGAAAATTAAAGATGCTAGGAGTCCGAACTCGGTTTCCAAAAAAGGTATTTTATCAAGAAACGTCCACACACTCCTGAAAACCAAGATAGAGGCAAAAAGCAGTAGAAACTCCCAGACGACAACCCTGAGCATTCTCATCATAGTTCCTCTGAAAAGAAACGCGCCTATTTCAAATATTAATTCTTTGCCTCAATTCTACAAAAAGACGACTGAAGGTGATCGCAAAACCCATCATAGAATTTCTTGAACATACGTTTTAATTGTAGAGCGTTCAGAGTATAAACTGGATTTGTTCTATGCAAGAAGTCATGAGGTGAATACTTTGGCTCCTGAAGATTCTTGGCATGAGTTAGAAATTGAAGTGGCATTCCAAAAGATAGAGACCAGCAAAAGAGGATTAACAACTGTCGAAGCAGCAAGGAGACTGCAGACTTATGGAGCAAACGAGCTGGAAGAAGAAAAGAAATCAGTCAAATTGGCTCTGCTCTTAGGTCAGCTGAAAAGTCCTCTTGTCGGAGTGCTTCTTGCTGCAGCCCTAATTTCGCTCTTTGTAGGCAAATATATTGACATGGCAGTCATTATCATTGTCTTAGCATTCAACACCGCCATAGGTTTTTTCCAAGAATACAAGGCAGAAAACGCCCTTCAAGCCTTAAAAACAATGGCAGCGCCTGAAGCAGAAGTAATTCGGGATTGCACTGAAACAGGCAGGTGCCTTGAACTACGCGTCAAAGCAAGAGAGATAGTTCCCGGGGATATAATAGACCTGGAAGCTGGGGACAAAGTTCCAGCTGACGCCCGCCTTTTTGAGGCCATAAACCTAGAAATAGACGAGTCAATGCTAACGGGTGAATCAACACCAGTGAAAAAGTCTGTTGCCCCCCTTAAGAAAGACTTGCCTGTTGCTGATAGGACAAACATGGTTTTTTCGGGCGCTATAGTTACTAGGGGAAGAGGAAAAGCTGTTGTTGTCTTCACAGGAATGAAAACCGAAATAGGCAAAATAGCTAAACTGATAAAAGAAACAAAAAAAGCTGCAACCCCGATTCAAAAACAAACATTAGACCTGAGTAGAAAACTCGGATTGTTTGCTCTTCTGGCAAGTGGCTTGATATTAGTAATTAGTCTTCTGCGAGGATTTGAGTTCTTCGAGGCATTCCTGTTCGTTCTAGCGGCAGCGGTCTCAGCTATCCCTGAAGGGTTGCCAGTTGTGATTACAATAACCTTGGCAATTGGGGTTCACAGAATGGCAAAACGGAATGCCATAATCCGAAAGCTGCAGGCAGTTGACACATTAGGCTCTGCCACAGCGATTTGCACAGACAAAACTGGAACACTAACAACAAATCAGATGACCACCCAGAAAATATTTGTAAACAACAAAATGGTTAAAGTTACAGGCGTCGGTTACACTCCTGAAGGACATTTTGAAGTAGACAACAACCAAATAGATGCAACAAAAGATGAATCGCTTAGTTTCTTGCTTCAAATCGCTACTCTCTGCAATGATGCAAGGCTAAGGCAACACAAACTTGAAGATGCAACTCGATGGGAAATGCACGGCGATCCAACAGAAGGAGCCTTAATTGTTGCTGCGGCAAAAGCAGGATTACAAAAAGACGAACTAGAGAAAAAATCTCCACGCATTGACGAGATTCCATTTGATCCAAAAGAAAGATACATGGCTACTTTCCACAAAACCGCAACAGAAAAAATGGACGTCTATGTCAAGGGCGCACCAGAAACCATTTTAGAAATGTGTTCCGGAATTCTCGAAGACGGCAAAACAAAACGGCTAACCCAACCAAATAAAGAAGAGATTTTGAACGCCAGCACACAAATGGCTAGCGAAGCATTAAGAGTGCTCGCTATAGCTTATGAGCCAATAGAAACAAAAGAACTTGAAAACGTCAAGTTAGACATCCAACGCGGACGAACTAAACTAGTTTTTGTCGGTTTGGCAGGAATGATCGATCCCCCTAGATCGGAAGCCAAATCTGCGGTTCAACTCTGCAAAAAAGCTGGGATCAAGGTAATCATGGCTACAGGGGACCACAAACTTACCGCCGAGGCTATCGCAAAAGAAATAGGCCTTATAGAGACAAACTCAAAAGGTCTCACAGGCGCCGATCTTGACGGTTTGTCTGATGCCGAATTAGACGCTGTAATAAACGACACCGCGGTGTTTGCCCGTGTATCTCCGACTCATAAATATCGTATTGTGGAATCTTTGAAGCGCAAAGGTCACGTTGTCGCAATGACGGGAGACGGAGTCAATGACGCTCCAGCCTTAAAAGTGGCTGATATAGGCGTTGCTATGGGCATCACTGGAACCGCTGTCACCAAAGAGGCGGCTGACATGGTTTTAACTGATGACAATTTTGCCAGCATTCTTAACGCCGTGGAAGAAGGACGCGTGGTATTTGAAAACATTAGAAAAGTCGTAAAATACCTTATCTCAACAAACACGGGCGAAATCATCACTATACTCGCGGCGCTAATTCTTTTGCCAGGTTTACCTCTAATTTTCACTCCAGTTCAGATACTGTGGGTTAACTTGGTAACCGACGGCTTGCTTGACAAGTTCATAGCCATGGAGCCAAAAGAAAAAGGCATTATGGATCAGCCACCAAGGAAACCTAAAGAAAAAATAATCAACCGAGATATGATGTTAAACATCATCTACGTGGGCGCTTTAATGGCGATTGGAACCCTGTGGATTTTCACAAACGGATACAACAATGGAGACATTCGAAGAGCTCAGACTTTAGCCTTCACAACCATAGCACTATTTCAAGTGTTCAACGGACTAAACTGCAGATCAAGAACTACATCAGTTTTCAAAATAGGCTTAACCACCAACAAGTACTTGCTAGGAGGCATTGTAGCTTCTGTTTCGCTGCAGGTGCTAGCGACACTTTTGCCTCCGCTGCAAACGGCATTGGGCACCACTGCGCTTTCGGTTTGGGACTGGCTGACAATAGTTCTTGTTTCCAGTTCAGTTTTTATTGCTGACGAAATAAGAAAATTCGTTAGGAGCAAAGTGAAAAAGTGATTGTTATGTCATCAAAATACGAAGTTGAACTCATCTCAATAGAAGATAAGAACGTATTAATGAGAAAATACAGTGAGCGCCTTCTTTACGAAGAAAGAGCCGACATTTACGGTTGCTGCATCAAACTTTTGACAGACAGTAAATATGTGAAAGAACGTTGGGAAGAGAATTTCTACCCGATGTCTGCGCACGTTCGTTCTCACGGAAGAATTATCGTGGTCGAAGAGAAGAATGAAAAACAGCGAGTACTCTATGACCCCCTCTCAAAAACTGCCGTTCTAATAAACGTAGACTACTATGGTTGGGTGAAATCTATAGCCTTAAGCATTGCCGGAGACATTCTTGAGGACGGTCACGAAATAAACTCGGTTCATGGCGCCTGCGTTGACCTAGACGGCCGTGGGGTCTGTTTGATAGCGCCCTCGGGAACAGGCAAGACAACACACACGTATGGTCTTCTTAGACTCAACGGTGTTCGTGTGGTATCTGATGACTGGTTTTTTGTCCGCTTCATGGCTGATCAAGCTGTTGCTTTTAGCTCTGAGAAAAATTATTACATTCAAGCTGATATAGCGGAGAACTGGGGAGAATACAAAAACCTTGTGGATAAAGCCGAGTTTGATTCAAAAGGCAGAGCGGTTGTGAATGTTCGGTGGGTTGTTGGGAAGGGAAAAGTGCTGCCCATGACCACGTTGAAAAAAGCGGTATTGCTGAAGCGAGACTCTCAGGACAAGGCAATCGTTAGCCGACTCTCACCAGAGGAAGCAACCCGCTACATAGAGAGTGTGGGCTTCTGTAATCCTCACATGCTCGTGAAGGATGAGCGAAAGATGAACTTGCGAAGGAAATTCTTCAAAGATTTCTTCACTCCTTTAGAAACCTATGTCGTCAATACATCAGCGCCCGTCCTTGAAGCTCACCGAACAATCAAAGAGATTTTGGATAAAACTAATTCGTTGCAGGAGATACCAATTTGAAAAGAATCGGCGTGGTAACAGCGGGCGGTGATGCTTCTGGCATGAACGCTGCAATCCGCTCGGTAGTTCGAACGGCATTGTTCAATGAACTGGAAGTTGTGGGAATAGAAAGAGGTTATGCAGGGCTCATGGAAAGCAAGATTCACCCTTTAGCTATTCGATCAGTTAGCGGAATAATCAATCGCGGAGGCACCATACTAAAGACCGCGCGCTGCGAGGAAATAAAGACCGCCCAGGGAATTCAAAAAGCCGTTCAAACCTTAAAAGATAATGAAATTGATGCCCTCATAGTTATCGGAGGAGACGGTTCTTTTCGAGGAGCAAGCGAGCTTCACCAAGCCTGCGGAGTGCCCGTCATAGGCGTGCCCGCTACAATAGATAATGACGTTTTCGGCACGGATACGACCATAGGCTTCGACACAGCCGTCAACACGGCGTTGTTTTCCATTGATAGGATTCGTGATACGGCAACTTCTCATGAGCGAGTATTCATTGTCGAGGTCATGGGGCGGAAAAGAGGTTTTCTCGCGCTTGCGGTGGGATTCGCTGAAGGGGCTGAATTCATTCTTGTTCCAGAGATAAAATTTGATTTGGAGTCTATTTGTGAAAAACTTGAACAAGGTCGAGAAAAGGAAAAAACCTCAGAAATAATAGTAAAAGCTGAGGGCGCAGGAGACTCCGCAAAAGTTGCTGAAGAAATTAGAGAAAAAACTGGTTATGGTGTCCGACTTACAATTCTTGGTCATACTTTGAGGGGAGGTCCACCTACAGCCCAAAGTAGAATACTTGCCAATCAGTTTGGATCATACGCTGTAAGCCTCCTTTTGAAGGGTGCGAAGAAGAATATGGTTGGTCTTAAAGGACAACGTTTGGTGGCGGTTGACTTGGATGATTCTTGGAAAAGAAGGAAGGATTTGAACAAGCGTCTATATCGGTTAGCTGAAATCCTGTCTTCATAAGAGGGAAAAGAATGATTCAAACGAAGAGTAATTCGATGAAACAAAAAATCGCATATTTCTCTATGGAAATTGCCTTATCAAATGATATTCACACTTACAGCGGGGGTCTAGGCGTTCTTGCTGGAGATAGCATAAGATCAAGTGCAGATCTGAGACTTCCTTTGGTGGCAGTCACTCTGCTCAGCAAAAAGGGCTACTTTAAACAAGAGTTGACCCCTGAAGGTAAACAACTAGAGCATCAATACCCCTGGAACCCTTCAGAGTTCATGCTACTACTTCCAGAAGAGGTCAAAGTCCAAATTCAAGGACGTGATGTTCGCGTTACCGCTTGGCTCTACACCGTGAAGAGCCAAACGGGTGGGGTTGTTCCTGTGTACTTTCTTGACACTGATGTTGAAGGAAACAATCCGGAAGATAGGGAAATATCTTCTTTTTTGTATGGCGGAGATGAGAGGTATCGCCTTAAGCAGGAAATTGTTTTGGGCTTCGGCGGAGTCAGAATGCTAGAGAAGTTGGGAATTGAAGTTCGCAGATTTCACTTAAACGAGGGGCATTCTAGTCTTCTCACTTTTGAGTTGCTAAGAAAATATGACATGGATTTTGAAAAGGTTAAAGATCTTTGTGTGTTCACCACGCATACTCCTATTGAGGCAGGGCATGACAAATTTTCCTATGGTCTTGTTGAAGAAGTTTTGGGGGATTTTGTGTCCTTGGAGGTTTTAAAAAGACTGGGTGGATATGATAGATTAAACATGACGCTTCTCGCGCTTAACTTGAGCAATTTTGTGAATGGGGTAGCTAAAAGACACCAGAAAGTTACAACAGAAATGTTTCCATCCTATGAAATTCATGCAATTACAAATGGAGTTCACCCATTTACATGGACCTGTGAAAGCTTCCAAAAATTGTACGACGAGTTCATTCCCGGCTGGGCTTATGAACCAAGTCTACTTGTACGAGTTGATGCTATTCCAGATGAAAAAATCTGGCAGGCACATAAAGAAGCAAAAAAGGTGCTCATTGACCACGTCAATAAGGTTGCGAATGTAGGTATGGATTATGAAGTATTGACCATTGGGTTTGCGCGTAGAGCAACGGAATATAAAAGGGCAAATTTGCTGTTTTCAGATATTGAAAGACTAAAAAAGATAACTCTGAAAGGAAAAATTCAGATAATTTTTGCCGGAAAGGCTCATCCTAAAGATTATACAGGTAAAGGTTTGATTGAACAAATTTATAGCTACAGCGAAAAACTAAGAGATTACATTAAAATTGTGTATTTAGAAAATTATGACATGGCGACTGCAGCCAAGACTGTGGCAGGCGTGGATATTTGGCTAAATACTCCTATGCCACCTCAAGAAGCCTCAGGAACAAGCGGAATGAAAGCAGCCTTAAATGGGGTCATAAATTTTAGCGTGTTGGATGGATGGTGGATAGAAGGATGGATAGAGGGCGTTACAGGATGGGCAATAGGACCTAACTTCGAAGCCCACGGTTCTCTTGCTGACCGCGCCACAGCAGAATTAGATGACCTATACAACAAACTAGAATACGTAATTATTCCAATGTTCTACAACCGAAAAGATGAATGGGTGAAACTTATGAAAAACTCCATGGGAAAAATCCCTATCTACTTTAACAGTCATAGGATGATGCGAAGATACGTTACAGAAGCCTATCTGTAAATTCAAATAGACATAATTAATGAAGCAGTGTGGAAACCATGAAGTTGATTTATGTTGTAATTGATGGAATGGGTGATTTTCCAACTACGGAACAGGAAAACGAGACACCCCTGAGCGCTGCATATACACCGAACTTGGATGGGCTAGCCAGCAAAGGTAAAACTGGACTTATGTATACCATAAGAAAAGGAATTGCGCCCCAAAGTGATGCTGCAGTCATATCAATTTTGGGATACGACCCCTTCCATTACGCTCCAGGTAGAGGAATCCTTGAAGCTCTAGGGACAGGGATGAACATAAGAAATGGCGATTTAGTCTTGCGCTGCAACTATGCAACTCTTGATGAAAACAATCAAATCATTGACCGACGAGTTGGTCGAGACTTAACTTCACAAGAAGCATTAAAGCTAAGTCAAACTGTAAACGAAAAGGTAAAGTTGGAATCTTACCCAGTATCTTTTGAATTAAAAAGTACAATCGGATACAGAGCGATTTTAGTCATTCGAAGCGAATCAGGTTTTCTTTCTAGCAAGATCACTAACACAGACCCAGCGTATACTCGCCTTGATGAGCTGAGTGTAGCTGAGAAAAAATATGGGATGGAACTGGAAGAATGTGCCCCTATGGACGAAAGCAATGCGGCAAAAACTTCAGCTGCGTTGGTTAATGAATTTGTTCGCAAATCTCACGTTGTTCTAAATGATCATGAAGTGAATAAAAATCGTGCTGTTAACAAAAAGTTGAAGGCAAATGTCATATTGACACGTGACGCTGGAAATACGCTACCTCAATTCTTTGACATCCAAGAAAGATATGGTTTCCGCTTTGCCTGTTTAGCAGACATGCCTGTTGAAAGGGGAATAGCTAAACCGGCGGGTATGAACCTTATTGATTTACCGCCTCCATCTGGGGATCTAAAAAGGGACTGCATATTACGAGTAAAAAAGCTAATTGAGGTATTACCTCATTACGACTGTTTCTACATTCATATAAAAGGTCCAGACGAGCCAGGACACGACGGCAACTTCCATTTAAAAAAGGAAATGATAGCCACCGTGGACAAGTATTTTTTTGGTAAACTTTTGCCAAAAATAGATCTTGCAAATTATTTGATCTGCGTGACTGCGGATCATGCTACACCATGGATACTAAAAGCACACAGCGACGATCTGGTGCCTGTTTTAATATCTGGCAACGGACTTCAACCAGATAATGTTGCAATTTTTTCTGAGAAAGAATGCGCTAAAGGAAGCTTGGGAATCCTGCAGAGAGGCACCGAGTTAATGCCTATGCTCATTAGTTTACTAAAAAACTGAAATCAGGAGAACGTAAGAACGAAGCAATTAGACTTTTATAGGTTGTTTCCTCACCAATTGTTCGTGAGCGTTTGAGAAGGTTGGGATTGTCTTACCTTCTTAGTGTAGATTGAAGTTAGAAATAACTCTTACCGTTTAAGTTGTTTCATTCAAACGATCCAGGTCATTATCGCTAACGTACAATTAACACCGAACGCTGAGAATGCATGCTTACATCTGCACTTACACTGCCCAACAAAAACCTTTTTACACTACTAATGCCCCTGCTCCCCAAAACAATGACGTCATAATCGTCTTGTTTTGCAACTTTCAATATTACGCTAGCAGCATTTCCAAACTCTAAGCGTGAATCAGAATTAACCTCTCTTGCCTTAGTTGAAGCTTCTTCGAGAATTTTCTTTCCAACTTCCTGAGTATACTTTGGCTCCAACCTAAATAACTGGCTGTCTTCAACATGAAGAATCGTCATTTTCGTCCCTTCAAAACGCTGACAAAGCAGAATAGCATATTCAAGAGCCTTATCAGCCTGGATAGAGCCATCAACGGGAACAAGCAATTTTTTGATTTCTGTTTTTCTCTTTGCAATAAAGACGGGGCATTTAGCATAGAGCGCTATTTTTTCAGCAAAACTCCCCAATGCAAAGCGTTCAGATTGAGTTTTCGAGATGTTGCCCATGACTAATAGATCATATTTTGATTCCTTAACCATTTGGAGAATTTTCTCCGCTGGATCTTCAGCTCTAACGAGTTCAGTCTTAATCTCGATATTCTCTTCTCTGAAGAATTCTTCGGCATTTCTAACAATTATTCTTCCGGCTTTTTCGTAGGAGTTATCCAATTCACCCAGAATCAGCGCAGGCAGTTGGTGGTGTGCTTTTAATTCTGGATGCATGAAATCATGCGAAATTACGTGTACTGCTGTCACTGTGGAACCAAATTTCTTGGCGATTAATGCGGCGACTTCTCTTGCTCGCAAACACGAATGAGAGCCATCTACAGGAACAATAATTTTGTCAAACAAGTCTATCATTTCCGTCATGAGGAAACTAATATTTCCAAGTAATATCGCACCAGTAGATAATGTTGGAGTGACCGCAAGTTTTGCATTTATGCTCAACTTTTACGCTTCGACCACACGGTTCTTCGTGCCTTGAAGCGGTTCTGTATACAGAATCAGGAGCATGAACCTCAACAAGTTCTCCACATTTAACTGATTGTTTGCGTTTTCATGTTAACTGGTGTCTACCAGTCGTAATATGGTTTTGATTGGCAGTTTCACTTCCCTGACTTTGTGTATGAAGAGGTGCATTGCTTTCCTCCGCACCCATTCCACCGTAGCCCCCAATGTCGGTAGACACCTAACGATAGAATACCTAAGAAGCCTGCGCCTTAAAATGTCAAGGAGAGTATGGGCCAGGGCGACTAGGTGCGCGTGTATAAGCGCCGCTTCGCTCGTCCTGAACCGGTACTCCCCAAAACCTAAAGCCTTAGCCTCCTTATAGAAGTCTTCTATCCGATGCCTCTCCAAAGCATGCCCCAAAATCTCCTCAACACTGCAGCCCACCAAATCAGTGCAGAGAAAATGAACATCCTTAGTGCCTGACTTAACGTTCATCACGATCGACAAATAACCCATCTTTAGCATGAACGCGTCAGCCTTAAACGCATGATAAACCTCGCCCTTCACCACAACATCAAAGAAACCGCCCTCTAACCGAATCTTATCAAAGAGCTCATCTATGCGGTACCTTTTTCCCTCGTAAAACACAATTCTGTTGCTCTTAATCTCGCCGATCCAGCTGTATCCGTATGCCTTGCATTTTGACGCCGTCTCCTGGCAGGTGAACCAAGAATCCCAAAGCCAAATCGTCTTCTTCGCCACTGGAGTGTACTCATCGATGATGTCGCATGCTAACTGCAGCCTCGTTTTAAACTCGATCCCCTTCTCGCGGCACTTCTTCTCGTTGCCATACAGCTTCAAGCCGTCAGGAACGGCGAGGCTGTTGTTTACGTAGAGGGATGTCACGTAGTCATGGCTTAGCACTGTTCCCATTGTTGAGGAGTTTTTGACTATAGCTACTTTTTTTCGTTGGGAGCAATCGTTTACCCTTTAGAGAGTGTATGAAAACCGCTTGCATCTGAACGGTTTCGCACCTTAAACAGTGTTAGTCCTACCGGACTCACTCCATGCGGGGTTGGGTCCACACGCATTATTTTTATCAAAAATGCCTGCACTCTTCCGGAATATTCTAATTTTTCAGGTGTTGACGTCTGACTGACTAACGTTTTTCAGATAATCCCTTTTTTGGTTTCTTGTATAAGACTAGGAAGTCAGCCAGGATTCGACCTTTGTCTGATTTTCAGGTCGTAGCATCATATGCCGTCCATTGTCAAGTGATCCTCTCTGTAGGTTTTGTTGTGAACACAGCGTATTCTTCTTTTGTAGCCACGAAGTCTACTGGAACGTGAATGTCATCTGTTACGATCAATCCCTGTCCTCGCCCAATTCTAAAAGTGCTTCCATTTCTGAGGGGGGGATAAACCAAATGTTTCGCATGCAGGTGGCATTCTCTTACACGGATTTGAGTTCTGAGGATCGCGTCCTTTCAACTATTGTCTCTTGGCTTATTCCTACCTTAAATAGGTTGACTTTCCTGAAACCTACGCAGTTGCGTGGAACATCAAACCCCCGGAAATTGGAAAAGCTTATTTCAACCAACCCAGAAATATCCTATCACAGTGCCTCAAATGTTGAAAACAAACAACATGGAAGAGGCAGACTGGAAAGGCACCGCAACTTCAGGGTCGAATCGCACCCCCTGCACCAATAAAGTCTTATTTACTGCAACTTCACTATCACAGATGGATTAGTATGCAAACTTGAACAGAAACTGAAAACAGACTAAAACAGGAACTCTTGGCTGAAATCCAAAACTTGGAGAACAACTATGCATTATTAAACAGCTATCTAGCAGGGAAAGAATACGACGCAACGCAAATTAGGGGCACCCTGCAAGTTTTTAAAGACAGCCTCAGCCGCGCCAGCGCCTATCTTCTAACGCTCTACAATTTAAAGGGGCAACGAATCAAAATTCCATGGGAACCTCTGTTTACAAATTTAGACCACGCACTGGCAACCATGGAGCTTGCGCCCTCAGTCAAGCTTAGAACAGCAGTTCAGCTAGCGTTGAACATGGCTGAGCCGAAAATTGAGCAGGTCATGTCTTACATGGTGAACCTTAAAGAATTCCTCAAATAAAGGGGGCTCCAAAAACCTCGTTTTGCATTATCCACCCCTTGTTTTTAGAAAACCATAAAAGCTAACGTCAACCATTAGGGGTGATTGCATATGAATAGGAAATTGACACCAGCCATAATCACCTTAACTTTAGTGTGCGTTGGCTTAATTGGACATGTCTTCGCGCAAACTGAAACACCTATTTCAGGGGTTAACGTTGGAGACTACTTTACTTTCAACGTAACTAGCCAGTGGAGCACCACCAACGCAAGCGCCACTGTGCCTCCTTATCTTTTGGAGATTAACAAAACCGCATACTACAAAGTCATGATTTCCTCTGTAATAGGCCCCAACGTTTCAGCCACAAACGTTTGGCACTTCAACAACGACACTGAAATAAACTCGCTAGTCGTGATGGATGTTGAAACACGAGAAATGTACTTTATGAATGGATTCCAAGGATTTTGCAAAGCTAACCTCACCGCCGGAGAACCACTGTATTCAGGCATCACTGATTCACCAACCATAAACGAGACGATAAGCCGCAATTATGCCAGTGGCCCAAGAGAAACAAACGTTGTTAGTTTCAGTTACCCCGTTGCCGACTTCTACAACACCACCGAAGGCACCGAAACATTAACTTTCTACATCGACAAGATAACAGGTGTTTTCGTAGAACGCATCGTTCACACAGAATTCCCTGATCAAACAGGCACTGAAACATGGAAATTAACGGAAACAAACCGTTGGACAGTGAGCGCTTCCGCTGAAACATTGCCGCCTTCGCTGTTGCCGATTATCTCTGTGATAGTGGTCATTATAGTAGTCGTTGTTGCCGCTGCCTTTTTGACTAAAAAAAGAAAGAAAAAGAAAAAGCGCCTCTAAACTAAAACCTCACTTCTTCTTTCACTTACTTGTCTGCCAAATCATCAAATGGAAATTACTCGTTTTTAATTGCACACCTTTTTGGCGGTTAAGTAATAAAACTTAAGCATATGTATAAACAGAGAAAAAAACGAATTAACGCTTAAGACAAGAAGCAAAAAACATCAAACAAAAAAATGGAAAAAAGGATAGCTAATATTCTTCCATCTGATAAAGGTCAACACCCAAATCGATGCGCAGTTGCTCTTCATGTTGATTAGACGCTTCAAGGTCATACAGTTTATGCAGAGCTGTCCCCAATCCTGACACACCAGCAAGTTTTGCCTCAGCCACCGTGACTTTGAGTTTACCCTTTGAAACAGGCGCAACCGTGTTAATATGTTCACCACAGAGCGACAGAGAGGCATTAGGCACAACCTCGCTCACTATTGGGCTTACTTGACCGTCTTCGGTCACAGTTACATGACACTTGAGCAAAGCTTCATCTACAGTAGGAACATGTTTAGTCAACGCCTTTTCGCCTCCACACTTCAGTGCTTATCAAATCTCGAATTGCCACACGGATAGCCTCAGCTCTATTTGGGTAGAAACATTCGTCCACGAGTTGATCTAAAGCTTTAATATACGTTTCAGGAAGATACAATGTGATTAGCTTCATCCCGACTTATCCCTCAGTGAACTACACAGAGCCATGTCGTCAGTTATACTTCTATATATCATTTGGCAAATATGTTAATAACATGTTTGTTCCACAATTTATAAATATTTAAAAAGCTACATTGCACATTCCTGTATAAAACTGCCAAAGGGAACCTGCAGGTTTTTATTGATTACTTTATGTTTCTAATTGGATAGGAAGATATCACAATGCGGGTTTTCCTGCGCAACTTTGGATGCAGCTCCAACTTGGCAGACGGCGAAGTTTTAGCAGGTTGCTTAACGTCTGCAGGTTTTACGCTGGTAAACTCTGAGAACGATGCTGAAGTAGTAATCTACAACAGTTGCGCAGTAAAAGGTCCAACAGAAAACCGCATCATTAACGCTTTAAAGCATATTCCCCGCGGACGGAAAATTGTAGTTACAGGGTGTTTACCCCTAATCAGTTTTGAACGACTTTCACGGGAAATCCAGTTCGACGGCGTTGCTGGACCGGCTATAGGCAAAAATATAGTAGAAGTTGTGCAGCGCGTTGTAAAAGGTGAAAAAGTAGTGGCGTTAGCTGACGCTTTAACCACTCAACCTCCATTGGATCTGCCCCGAACTCAAACAAACGCGGTAGTCAGCGTAATCCCCGTAAACTATGGTTGCTTGGGCTCTTGCGCCTACTGCTGTGTTATTCACGCAAGAGGGCGCCTACGCAGTTACCCAATAAGCGCAATCACGGAGCGAGTAAAGGCGGATTTGTCTTCAGGAACAAAAGAGTTCTGGATAACCAGCCAAGATACCGCATGCTACGGCAGAGACATAGGCACAAACATTGCAGGGCTTCTGCACATATTAAGTCGAATTGAAGGCGATTTTCACATCCGAGTAGGAATGATGACGCCCAACATTGTTTCACCGATTTTGCCTCAGGTTATTGAGGCGTTTAGTAGCCCTAAAGTTTACAAGTTTGTGCATTTGCCTGTGCAAGCGGGTGATGATGAGATCCTCAAAAAAATGCGGCGCTGTTACACAGCAAAAGAGTTCAAAGATATTGTCGCACAGTTTAAGAAGGCGTTTCCACAGTTGACATTGAGTACTGACGTGATTTGTGGTTTTCCAGGCGAAAGCTCTGAGGCCTTTGAGAAAACTCTGGATCTTCTGAAAGAAGTGAAACCTGACGTTGTAAATGTCTCCAAGTTTTTTGCCAGACCTAAAACAGCTGCGCTAAAAATGAAAGAAGAGTTTGTGGAACGCAATGAAATCAAGCGGCGAAGTATTCTCGCAGCGCAGCTCGCGAAAAAAATAGCGTTGGAAAGAAACCAGCAATGGCTCGGCTGGAGAGGGGAAATTCTTGTAAACGAGAAAGGTAAAGTGCAGAATTCATGGGTTGGTCGAAATTTTGCCTACAAACCGATAACTGTTATTTCAGGAAAAGAGGACTTGCTGGGTAAAACCGTGCGGGTTAAAATTGTAAATGCTTTCCCGACTCATCTTTCAGCAATAATTGAGTAAACACAAATTTTTAGCCATTTTTAAAGACCATTATTCACCCAAGCTAAGAACGAGAGGAGGTTTCAAAACGTGTTATGACCCATTTTCCGCCTCGTTCTTCAACATGTAAGGTTACCTTATCTGAAGGCTTTGTTGCTAGAAGCAGGTTCCATTGTAAGGGGGTCAGGTCTTGCGGGGTAGCCTCCACCCAGGGGTATGTCGCGTCGTCAAGGTTTAGCACTATATGTGTGGTGCCATCTTTTACGTAGTCGTATTTCCCCAGAACGGTAGCGTTGAATTCAACTTGAGTGGCAGGCGCCGCGCCAAATAGGCTAACGAAATTCTGGCGGGTTTCTCTAACAATATCTGCGCTTGCTACACCCTCAGGATTTATGGATAAAGCAATTTTATTGGTATCTAAAGCATCTACAATTGCGAAACCAGCTAAGTAAATGGTTTCGTCAGTTTCTCCACTCTCTTCATACCAGTAAACTGGGACATACCATGCAAGACGGTGATTTCCAACCGAAGTTTCAATAGTATAAAGCAGAGGCATCGTAGCATCGTAACTACCTGCTGCAGGCTTAGGTAACCGACCTTCAACTAGACCTTCAGCGGTGGTGCCTGAGATGTAGTTTGCTTGTCTAAAATCGTAGAAAAATATGCCCTCACGTGTCGCCTTGAAAACACCAGACAAAGTGCGCTGGTTTCCCACCGGATTAACACATACAAGAGCCACAACATCTGAGGTTTCAGGGTCAACTATGTAACGAGTGTCTTCAGTAATCTGGAAACGATCGCGGCTGGGAGCCAAAAACCAAAGGAAGCCACCAGCCCAATAGTCAAAACCGCTTCCCCGCTTGAAGCTCCCCATTTCATTGATCATGTTTTCTAGCCAGTCCTCATCGTAAACTTGAGTCATCCATGTTGGAACATCGGCCATCGCAGAAGGCTCATACTGCAACGCACCTTGAGAATTGTAAGCTAGAGGTGTGGAGTAGCGTCTGATTAGGTCAAAACCCACTTCGTAACGAGTCACCACGTATAGTGGGTTATTAATATTCTGATTCCAAGTCAAATAAGCCACTCCATAGGTCTTTGACATATCATCTAAGTAGTTACGGAAGGGAACATTACGGTCAAACCATAGTCCTCTACCAAGGTTGAATTCGCTGTGCAGTATAGTCGGCGGAGCAGTTGGGTCTGTTGCATCAACTATAACAAAACCCTTCACGTAATTCTCAGCGATTATATTGGTTGAAGCTATGGCGGCTACCCAAACCAAATTACCTTCAGGAGTTTTAGTTATTTGGCAATCTAAAACCTGGGTGTTGCTTCCAAATTCAGACATGTGCCTCCTCGCAATTGAGGTGGCAAGTTCCTCTGTGACCAAGCGAACCATGCTGTCAGGGATCGTGCCTGTTAAAGGTAAACCCGTGCCTGCTTGTATAAAACCGTTAAAGTATGAGGCATTAGATACCCTCTGAACTTGCCCATAAACTAAAATTGAACAGGCAGAAAACAGGAATAGCCCAATGAAAAGCAAAGAAAAAAACGCGCGTTTATGCTTGAAGACGACTTTTCCCCTGGAGCGACGCTCAAAGCTGGAAAATTGCTGCGATCCTTCATAACTTAGTGAACTAAGAGAAAAGGTATACTCAATGAATGCCACCAGCGACCTAGAAAATAATAACACATAGATGAATATGCTCAGTGGTGTCTGTGAAAACACATTTGAAATGAAAAGGAACAGCCCAATGAGGAGCGATACCAGCCGCCAAGCAGAGGTCGGCTTAAATTTTCGGGGCGGTATGGGCATATACCACAAAACAACCCATACTATCAAAAACAGAAGCAAAGTCAATTTAATCATCCGCTATCTTATAGCATTACAGGATATTTAAGAATTAAAAAACTGTAAAAAAGAGGGGATTACCCTTTAGTGTTGGCGTATTTTACCAGAGAGAAAATTTCGTATTTGTCACCAAGAGTTTTTCTACCTGAAAGATACTCCAATTCAATTAAGAAGCCTACGCCTACAATTTTTCCGCCGAGTTTCTCAACAAGGTCTATATTTGCTTTGACAGTTCCTCCCGTAGCAAGCAAATCATCAATAATCAAAACTTTTTGTCCCTTAACTATAGCGTCATCGTGAATTTCTATCGTGTCTTTTTCGTATTCTTTCTGATAGGTAAGCTCAACACATTTTGAGGGAAGTTTACCTTTCTTGCGCACCGGAACAAAACCTACCCCAAGTGCATAAGCCAACGCAGCACCTATGATGAAGCCACGGGCCTCGTTTGAGACAATGATGTCTATGTCTTTGTTTTTATAGTGTTCAACTAACTTGTCGATGGCTTCTTTGAAGGCCTGCTTGTCTTTCAATAGGGGTGTTATGTCCCAGAAAACTACACCTTTGAATTCAGGTATCCTCCTTATTTTTGCTTTTAAATCCATTTTGTTTCCTCCTCAAACCAGAGCGTTTCTTAACGCTTCTCTACAAACACAGTTGCGCTCTTTAGGCAGAACGGCTACGGTATCAACTATTATACGCTTGACCTTCTCGATGTTCGCCTTCATAGTTTTCACAATTTCTTCAGCGCTTACAGGGTGGTCTTTCCAGCAGTCATAGTCCGTGACTGTGGCAATTGAAGCGTAACATAACTCTGCCTCTCTTGCCAAAACACATTCGGGAACCATCGTCATGCCCACTACATCGGCGCCCCACTGTTGAAACATCCTAGATTCAGCCTTGGTGGAGAAACGTGGACCCTCGATGCAAACATATGTTCCTGTGGGATGAGCTTTTATGCTTGCATTTTTTGCAACAGCTATAAAGGTTTTCCTGATTTCGGGACACATCGGTTCAGCCACTGAGATGTGGCAAACTTTATCTCCAGTGTAAAATGACTGCTCCCTTCTCGTTGTTCTATCTATAAATTGATCCACAAACACAATGTCGCCCGGCATATACTCTTCTTTTAAGGAACCAACTGTTGAAACAGCCAAAACACGCGTAACTCCAAGTTTCTTGAAAGCATACATGTTCGCCCTAGAATTCACGTCAGTAGGTCTTATGGTATGTCTCCGCCCATGCCTTGGCAGAAAAGCCACACTTCTGCCAGCTAACTCGCCGACGATAAAAGAGTCAGAGGGCACGCCATAAGGGGTGTTGACGTCTACTTCTTGGGCATTTTTGAGAAGTTGGGGGTCGTAGAGACCAGTTCCGCCTATAATTCCTATTTCTGCCTGCATGAAAACTCTACTGAGAGTTTTTACCTTATAAAAATAACGGACAATGAAACAAAACAGGAAAAACGTGCCATTTTAGAAATATAAAAAGTAAAGGATAAAATTAGACTACGGCAGACTTCGTTGTTGTTCGGCTACCGACGGTAAGCTTCAGATCCAAAGTCTGGTTGCTTCTGAATAGAGTAATAGTAATTACGTCTCCAGGTGCAGTGTGCTCCTCTAGGTAGGTTGAGAGATCATCCAAATTTGTGATTTTTACTCCATTAATTGCAACGATTATGTCGCCACCAATAATTACTGTTTGTCCTCCAACGACAATTTGATGGGTACCGCCACGCAGCCCCGCCGCCGCTGCTGGACCACCAGCTGTAACAGTGGCAATAAGCCAACCATAGGTCACGTTGGCGCCTATAGCCTTAGCGATATCAAAATTCATGTCAATTCCTGAGGCACCTATGGTTGGATGCTTGTCATAGTAGCCCTCTTTGACTATCAAAGAGATTTCTCTTAGTATTGTGCTGGAGGGGATAGCGAAACCTAAACCTTGAGAATTGCTTACAATCGCGGTAGTTATACCTACAACCTGGCCATCGTAATTTAGAAGGGGACCACCCGAGTTTCCAGCGTTGATGGGAGTAGTCGTCTGTATGACGTTAGCGATGGGGTAGCCGCCGGATAAGTCTTCACTTATTGTTCTGCCTAACGCACTAACTATGCCCGTAGTCATTGTTCCAGCTAAGCCGTAGGGACCACCAACCGCAATCAAATAGTCACCAACACTCAATGTAGAAGAATCAACGATTTCCAGAGGAATTAGTTCATTTGGAGGTGCTTCAGTTGAAAGCACAGCAAGATCAGCATAGGGATCAGCCCCCAAAACCGTCGCCGCGTATGCGTTGCCGTTTATGAAAGTTACACTGATATTTTGCACATCCTGTACAACGTGATTGTTTGTTATAACTACCATTTGACCCTCAAAGTTGTAGACAAATCCTGAACCTTGAATAGACGAATAGTATGCTCGACGGAATATGTCGTACTGCACAGTTAAGCCTCGGATGACTACCACGGAATCTTTGATTTGGTCATATAGTTGGGGAAGTGAAACGTTTTCACCCATAACATAGGTCGTGTTGGAGTAAGAGACAGAGGTAGCTTTCTGAGATGACAAATTATCTAGTTTTGTCTGAAAAGCAGTCTGCAGTTCCTCAATTTTTCCATTAAGCGTAACGTAGCTTACTGAAGAACCAATTACTCCACCTGCAACTAAACCAACAAAAAGAAGACTAACTAAAATTACTGAAGAAAAACGATTTCTTTTAGGTGGTGGAGGTGTAACTGACTGGGGAATATTTGATGACTCCATTAATCTTCAACCTCCTCTTCAAATGGTGAATCAGGATGATCTTTCATTTTTGAAACATAACTTTTCCCACAGTTTGGACATCTCGCCTCAGCAGTTTGTAGTTTGTTACCACAGTTGGGGCACACAAGTTTCTTTGCTAAGTGAACACCATTCTTTTCCCGTATTATTTTTCCCGCACTCAGAAAAAGCATCCGTTCAGTAAATGAAGCCACTTGGCCGTCATGAGTAACCACAATTATTGTGGTTCCCCGAGTGAGATTTAAGTTAGCGAGCAACTTTACGATCTCTTGTTTGTTTTTATTGTCCAAGTTTCCTGTAGGCTCATCAGCCAAAATAATAGCAGGGTCATTCGCTAAGGCACGTGCAATAGCAACTCGTTGCTGTTCGCCAGCACTCAACCTCTGCGGGCGGTGCTCTTCTCTTCCAGATAAGCCAACCATAGCTAACAATTCTTTAGCTTTGCTTTTTCGTTCACTCTTTGATTTTCCGTTATTTTCCATAGGTAACTCAACGTTTTCTCGAGCATTCAAATAGGGTAATAAGTTGAAACTTTGAAAAACAAAACCAATTTTGTTTTTTCGAATTTTACAGAGTTCAGACTCAGGTAAGTCTACAACAGACATATTGTCCAAGATTACTTTACCATTGGTTGGTTTGTCTATGCAACCCAGTACGTTCAGCAAAGTAGTTTTTCCTGAACCAGAGGGACCCATAATTGCCACGAACTCGCCTTTTTTCACTTGCAAGTTAATATTTGAAAGGGCATAGACGCGACGCTTTCCATCAGTATATATTTTTGTCAACCCCTCAGCTTTCAAAACTGCCTCACTCATATCTCATAGCCTCCGCGGGGCTTGTTTTTGATGCCCGCCAAGCAGGGTAAAGACTGCCTAAGGCGCCTAACAAGATAGAGGCACCAAACGTCAGCAACATAAGTTGTGGATCCACAGTAACCGCATTAACTGCTGTAGCGGCGTCTGCGACGACTACTCTCGTATTGCCCAGTGGATTTACAGTTGGAAGTAAAATAGACGAGAAGAAGGGGGCTGCTATTGTTCCTATTGCAATGCCAACTACACCACCTACTGTGCTGAGAATAATGCCTTCAAGCATGAATTGACTCAGAATGTTGCGGTCACTAAAACCAATGGCTTTGAGAGTGCCAATTTCTTTTGTTCTCTCACGTATAGTGTACAACATTACAAATAATACAAGCAAGCTGGTAGCGGTCACCACAATAACAATTTCTTGGAAGGCTGTAGCTTGTGTATGAATTAGAGTCGCTTGAGCATCTTGAAGTGCGGCAGTGTAACGAGCTTGCATATTATTCAACTGGTCTAGGCGTTGCTGAGCCGTGAGTACGTTAAGTTCGGGATGCAAAGAACTTACAGCATTAGCCACGTCAGAAACACTACTACTATCGTTTGCAAAAACTAAGAGACTAGTGATGTATCCTATGTTGTTGGTTACTGTTTGGGCGTCAGTTAGGTTCATGTAGAGCGTCATAATATCTGAAACGCCAGTTGACTCATATACGCCAACTACTTCAAAAGTTTGACCTAAAATTTCAATTTTATCACCTACTCTTGCGTCAAAGAACATTGTGTTGTTTTCGCTTAGGAGAACAACACCGCTGTCTCCTGCCTGCAGATTTCTGCCAGCTGTGATATTAGTTGGAAGGATAGGGTAGTTGTCAACAAGGGAAGTCAGAGGAACGCCTTCAATTATGTAATCTGGAACCATGCGGGCGAAACTTCGTCCGAACATTTCTATTGTTTCGTTTTCGCCTTGAGAGACCTCCAGAATTGGGACAACTGCTGCAACACCTGAAATTGATTGGATGTCTGTGTATAGAGTTTCATTCATGGCAACGTTTCCTCTACCGCCAAAGGGACCGCCGCCAAACTGACCCGGCAGCCTGCCGCCTCCAAATTGTCCTGGCGTAAAATTACCAGTAAAGCTTCCAGACCTCTGACCACCTACGAAGTTCTCTGGTGGCGAAGCGGTGAAACCAAAACCCTCGAAACTTGGAGTTAAACTGCATTCGATTTGGGTTAATGCTCTACTAATAGAAGTTTCTGTCCTAGTAATTGTCTCGCTTAAGCTTTCAGTCATGGTTTGGGTAGCGGTTTGATTAGCGGTTATGCCTGCGGGTATCGAAATTAGAATCGCCATAGAAAAGCCCAATGCTAGAATAACTAGTAGTGCTCTGACTTTTCGCCTTGAAATATTTCTGTACGCCCTATTTAAAACACCCATCGATTGCACCAGCTTTGGTTTTGAGAAGAAGTTAACACATTTTCATAATGACCTAATCGTCTTAATGCCTGATGAGTGGTCTTGTCCATTTTTCATCTGTCCTTACCGTTTGTTTTATGATATTCAGCAGTTCAAAGCAGGCGAAAAAGAAGACTTTCCTGCTCTGAACCGACGAGTTTTCGAGGGAGGGCATTACATTTTACGCCCTTCCCATGAAGGTGTAAGTAAATATAAAATAATTTTTCAAAATTATACCCAAATTTATCCCCAATCAAAAGTATAACCCAACTGTAGGATGCTTTGAATTTGGGAACAAGCTTATTACCGCCTTTATAATAGGGGAAAAAGGAATCGGCGGAGTGAATGGGTTGTCGACTAGCGTGCGCCCCTTAAAGTATGTGCTCGGATGGTTAATCGCAGGCACTAGAGGAGGCATCACACGCGCAGAAATAATCAAGACCATACATAAAACTCCGCAAAACGCCAACCAATTGGCAAACACGCTCAGGATGGACTATAAAACAGTGCGATACCATCTGGAAGTTCTAGAGAAAAACCGAATCTTAACCTCAGTTGGAGACAAGTATGGAGCAACATATTTCCTGACACAAACCATGGAAGATAACTACCGCGTGTTTGAGGAGATTCTGAACAGAATCTGGAAAAAGTAGAAAAGGAAGAGAAATAGAGGGAAGATCTGTATGAATAGGAATCTAAAAATTTGGCTATTCACCGTCATGGCAGCTGTTTTAGCTATAGCTGCGCTTGCAGCGTTTTTGGCAGTTTATACCATTAACCAGCCAAGAACACAGGGCACCCCCCATTTTCCATTTAGACCTATGCCGATTCAGAGAATCAACCCAGCGGACATAGAGCTCTACTACATAGCCCGCACAGTTTTTTCCACCATCAACATAGCGCTTTTAATTGCCCTCATAACTACCTATGGTAGCATATACATCAAAACACGTTCCCACTTCACAATTGGGCTGCTAATATTTGCAACCTTCTTCCTCATAAAGGACGTTACATGGAGCCCTTTTATAATCGGAGCTTTTGGATTTGGCATCTTCGGGTTGGGACCATTTGCGTTTTTGCCAGACTTATTTGAGTTTGCGGCGTTATCTGTACTCTTGTATTTAACTATCAAGTACTAAAGCAAACGCGAAGAGTTAATAAAACAGGTTCACACAGAAATGAACAGACGATCCCCTATCGAACAAACGGTATATTCCTTTTAAAAGGATAGAATTTTCATGTCAACCAAACTACACAAAGAGAAAAAACCCAATCGCCTCATAAAAGAAAAGAGTCCTTATCTTCTTCAACACGCCTACAACCCAGTTGACTGGTTCCCATGGAGTGAAGAAGCATTTGAAAAAGCGAAAATGGAAAACAAGCCTATCTTCCTCAGCATCGGCTACTCCACTTGCCATTGGTGTCACGTCATGGAAAAAGAGTGTTTCAATGATGAGGAAGTTGCCGCGCTTTTGAATGAGGCGTTTGTGTGCATAAAAGTAGACCGCGAAGAACGCCCAGATTTAGATGCAACTTATATGGCGGTTTGTCAAGCGTTAGGGCGAAACTGTGGGTGGCCACTGCATATTTTAATGACTCCTAGCAAGAACCCGTTTTTTGCAGCTACTTACATACCTAAGAACGGTAGGAGTGGCATGTTGGGACTTATGGAGTTGGTTCCGCAAGTAATTGAGATTTGGGAAACACGGCGAGCTCAGTTGGAGATTGTCGGCGCGGACATCAGGAGTCGTGTAGAGACTTTAGAAAAAAGGATGGCAACGGAGGAAGGACTGGGAAAAGAGGTGTTGGATGATGCTTACGAAAAATTGGTTGCAGATTTTGACTGGGAAAATGGAGGTTTTGGCACTGCTCCCAAATTTCCCCGGCCGCATACGATGATGTTTTTGCTACGTTATTGGAAGAGAACATGCAAAAAAGAAGCACGAGATATGGTAGAGAAAACACTACGGTATATGCGGTTGGGAGGTATTTTTGACCAATTAGGGTTTGGTTTTCACCGCTACAGCACTGATTCTCAGTGGTTGGTGCCACATTTTGAGAAAATGCTCTATGACCAAGCTTTGCTTGCGCTATCTTACACGGAGATTTATCAAGTTACAGGTGCAGACAAATTCAAATTGACAGCAAAAGAAACCTTGGACTATGTGCTGAGAGATTTAGTTTCGCCTGAAGGCGTCTTCTATTCAGCTGAAGACGCAGACTCTGAGGGAGAAGAAGGCAAATTTTACCTGTGGTCAATGGAAGAAATCACAAAAACACTGCCAAAGGAAGAAGCAGAGTTGGCAATTCGGCTTTTTGGAATCCTCCCTGAAGGCAACTACGTTGATCCTAGTGTGGGGAGGCAAAATAACCAAAACATTCTGCATATTCCCAAGCCACTGGACTCTATAGCCGCCGAATCAGGTTTAACACTTGATGAATTAATCCGTCTCTTAGGCAAGGTTAGAAATCTACTTTTTGAGATGAGAAAAAATCGTGTTCGACCATTGCGAGATGAAAAAGTACTGGTTGACTGGAACGGCTTGATGATAGCAGCATTAGCTAGAGCTAAAGCCATCTTTGAGGAACCCAGGTATCTTCAAGCTGCGGTTAAAGCAGCAGACTTTATTCTATGCAACCTGAGAAAACCTAATGGAGAACTTCATCATCTTTGGGTTAAAGGAGAAAAAGCTGTTGACGGCTTCTTAGACGATTACGCGTTCCTGACGTTTGGGTTAATTGAGCTTTATGAAGCTACGTTTGAAGAAAAGTATCTACAAACAGCAGCAGATTTGACCAACCTAATGCTATCGCAGTTTTGGGATACAAAAGAAGGCGGGTTCTATTTCACGTGCAGAGATGCTGACACTACAATGCCAAGGATGAAGCACGTTTACGATGGGGCTTTGCCTTCAGGCAACTCTATGGCATTGCTGAATCTGTTGCGGCTTGCACGCTTAATGGGTAACACTGGCTATGAAGAGACAGCAAGGAAAACGTTCAACGTTTTTGCGGAAGAAGTGAAAGAGGCCCCGCAAGCTTACACGTTCATGCTTGCAGCTTTAGATTTTTCTTTGGGACCAGTATACAGCGTTATTTTAGTGGGGAAAGTTGATTCGAAAGACACCAAGGAGATGCTGTTGGCGCTCAGAAAGAACTATGTGCCTAACCTCGTTATTTCGCTCAAACAAGCAAATGAAGCAGGCGTAGGATACGAAAAAATTGATGGAAAAACTACTGCTTACGTCTGCTGCGACCAAACATGCATGCCTCCCACAAACGATACAGCAAAAATGCTGGAAATAATCGGTCTAAGCTAAGGGGAACCACTTTGAGTAAGCGATTTGGCATGAAAAAGAAAGTGTTTATCTCTGGACCAATACAAGGCATGGAAAACCAACAAGACTATAGGCAGGTAATAACGGAAATCTGCAAACAGTTAGGCTTGGAGGTAATTGACCCCTGGCTCCGCGAGAAAGTCATTTACCGCAAAGATGAACCCTGCTGGTGGAATAAAGTGCCAGTTGCGGATTTTGTGCAACGGGATCTTGAGGATGCAGACAGATGCGACATTATGGTGGTTTATATGCCTAAAATTTCGGCTGGTGCCTGCATGGAGTTATTTTACGCAAAAGGAAAAGGGAAAAAAATAATTGTTGTTTCAGCCATAGAGTGTCTAAGTCCATGGATTACTTACCATGCAGATATTATTGTAAAAAATTTTGTGGAGCTTAAGGCTGCGTTGAAACAGGTTTCATAGGTGAAGTTAGGTCTGAAAGGAATCTATGTATTAATTATCCAGCTGAAGAAAGATCTCAATATAAAAATTGGCTCTTTAGGTACAGTAACGTTAAAAGAGGGAACTTATGCTTACGTTGGTTCCGCGCAAAAAAATTTAGAGCATCGAGTAAAACGTCACCTAAGAAAGATGAAGCGTAAATTTTGGCATATAGACTACTTGTTAAATAGCGAATATGCCAGCGTTGTGGAGGTACGTTACAAGCGAGGAGACAAAACAGAAGAATGCAAAGTGGCCGATTTAATCGCCAAGCAAGGTGAAGCAGTAGAAGGCTTTGGCTCCTCAGACTGCCACTGCAGAGGTCATTTATTCCACATTGAGAGCCACATGTTTCTTGAAAAAGAAATGCAAAAAATTAAGCTTTAAAGAAAACAAGTTATTATATCAAATTTAGCCGCTATAGCTTCAACATTTTCCAGCCAATTTTTCATAGTCTTAAGATTTTCCGCTCTGCCTAAGGGGCAACTTTCAGGCGAATGATTCAGAACTTGGAGCACACAAATCACAAGTTCACCAACAATTTTTTTCTAAATTTTAGGTGTGATGATAACCTTACATCTTTGCTGAAGTGTGTTAAATCGCCCCCTAAGCAAACATCAAAAGAAAGGAAGTTTTGAGTGAAAACTTTTTTTATCAGATGATGGTTTACTATAAAAGCATGTCCTCAACCAAAAAAATGATTGTAGAATGGAAAGGCAACTATCGATTAGAAGCTAAAAATGAAAAGGGTATATCCGTAAAGTTTGATGCCCCAAAAGAGCATGGAGGAGAAGAAACTGCTCTCTCACCCATGGAAAACGTGTTGGCTAGCCTTGCCACATGCAGTAGCTTTCATGTTTTAACGATTCTAAAGAAGAAGAGGCAAAAAGTTACAGGTTACTCAGTAGAAGCCACAGCGGAAAGAAGAGAAGACCCGCCGCCTAGAGTTTTCACAAAAATCCACCTCAAATACATAGTCAAAGGAGAAAACATAAGCCCCAGCGCAGTTGAAAGTGCCATCAAACTTTCAGAGGAAAAATACTGCTCCGTAGGCGGCATGCTACAAAAAGCGGTACCTATAACTTCGTCTTATGAAGTAGTTTCCGAATAGGGATTTAGCACAAAGTTTTTTTAAATAAAAGGGTAACCTTTCAGGGTATTTCAAATCGCACATTTAAGTTTGCCTGAGCACTTTTTGGTGGAGAGTTCTTTTTTGTTACCAAAAATCCCAACGCCCCTATGACAGCTACAATGAATATTACAAGCCAATACCATGTTTCAATCTGAGGCTCCGCCGGAACAATTGAAGGAGAAGGGGAGGGTTTAGTTGACAATTGGGTTACTGAAGTTGATGAAACCTAATTTTGAGAAATGGTGCTTGATGCCTCAGATGTACCAAAAACGTAAACGTTATGATCCCATGAACCTACATAAACATAGTCTCCAGCTACCGCAGGCGATGAGTCAACCCAACCCTGGGTTTCGTAGCTCCAAATTTTTGCCCCGTTGTAGCGTTCAAACAATAAATATTATTATCTTCAGAACCTATGTAGACATAGCCGCCGCTGACGGCAGGAGACGACTGAATTACGTTTCCTGTACTATAATTCCAGATTTTTACTCCTGTCAAAGCGTCCAGACAATACACGTTGCTGTCAACAGAACCCAAATAAACATAGCCATTAACTACTGCGGGAGAGGATTCTACAAGACTGCCTGCTGTGTAGTTCCATATTTTCTCACCAGTTTGAGCATCCAAACAATAAATGTTTCTGTCCCAAGAACCTACATAAACAAAACCATAAGCTACTGCAGGGGAAGATTGAACAGTCACGCTTGTTGTAAAATTCCATATTTTTACGTCTGTAGAGGCATTGAGGCAATAGACATTTCTATCATAGCACCCAAATAAAGATAATCATCAATGACGGTTGCAGAAGAACCAAAAGCACTTCGACCAGAGTAATTCCAGATTTTCTCTCCTGTCGTAGCGTTTACTGTCTAAACGCTACGGTCATCAGACGCTACATAGACGCAACCGTCCCTCACTGAGGGAGAAGCCCAGATAAGTGCCTACTTGCATAAATCCACAGTACATCAGAAGTGGCAAGCGGAGCGCTGTCCGAGAAACCAGTATGAGCTAAATCGTGACGGAACATGGGCCACTCATCAAAATAAGAGAATAGCAGAGACAGACAAATTCAGGGCAGAAGGTAACACAAAAGCCGAAAAGATAAAGATGAAAATAAGTATAGCAAAAATACGTTTAGTGAGCAGGATACATGTCACTTGATAGAGAGCAAAAGTACAATAATAAATTTAAATATATTTTGTTGATTTTAAAAGACTAAAAGGAAAAAGACATGCGAACGTCGCCAAAGAGAATCGTAGTTCAGAGCGCACAGCGCATAACAATATTTAAATATTCACTTTTCCACTTTTAGTTGATGACATCAAAAGTTCAAGACAAAAACAAGTTTAAAGCAAAACTCTTCAAGGCTCTCTCAGACCCCGCCAGGCTTGATATACTAGAGTTTATGCGTGATGGCGAAAAATGCGTCTGCGAAATAATTCCCCACGTAAAACTTATCCAACCTGTAGTTTCCCGCCACCTGAAAATTTTAAAAGAATGTGGCGTAGTGAGGTTCAAAAAAGACGGCAACCGAAGACTTTACTCGATAACAGACCAACGGATATTTCAAATTATTGATGGGATAACTCCTGAACTGGTCAACACCTTCACGGAAAAAATGCTGGAACAAATAATATAAGTTGAAAAAGGTAGGGTAACACTAAGTGGATTATCCACTATGTGAGTATATACAATGCATAAATTGGAAAGAAGGACGCTGCACTCTTAAGGATCCAGAGAAAGTTGGAGATTCATGCTTGGATTATGAAGATGCAATGGATGCACTTAGACTAAGGGCTGATGCCATAAAAGGGACATTAGGATAAAAGAATATAGAACCGACGTTATCCTTCGCCGCAAGCTAATCCATACATAGCTTTGATGTATTGCTGTGCGTCCTCTTTAGTCTTAAATGGGCCATACGTGAAGTCATACTGGGGATGGCTTTCTTTCGTTGGCGGTGTTTCGGATTCAAAAACTTCAGGTTTAGCAGCAGTTTGTTTAAATCCAATGTAGATACCCAAAGTTATCAGCTCCATTCTACACCAAAATGTTTGGTACTTGCTTATAAACAAACTTTCATGTTCAAATTAATTTTATCCTGAATTTCTGGTATGTGTTCGAGGGTTTTTCTCTTTGGCTCATTAAACGTCCAGCCTATAGCATCTAAAAAAGATCGAGAATAAAAATTCAATTCTGCAACTCGTTGCTACAACAAAAGCAATTTTAACAACCATCTCCTATTTGGGCAACTTTAGGTTAGCACATAGAAGACATATAACAGGTTCTTTCACAACAATCACCTTTATAGGGCCTAACGTTCTTAAGTAACCAACAGTTGCAATCCACCTATCACTTTTGATTTACCAACATAAGAAATTAAACAAGTTACCGTCTGGTGCTTGGCAGTGTTTTTTAGCCGCTAGGTGAAAAATGCATGTTTCATTTGTATCAGTAAACAGCAAATTAACAACATATTTAAATATGTTATGACTTTCTTATGTTCTGGAAATAAAAGATGTTCACTCCACAAGTTAACAAAAGGCTGAGACAGTTAACAAAATCAAACACCTGCACCTACGAAAAAGCCTCAGAATATGCTGAAGAACTCAAAAAATTAGCAGACAAAAAAATAACTAAAGACACAGCGCTAAAAAAAAGCAAAATTTTCAAAGCCTTGGGGGATCCAACGAGATTAAGAATTTTGGGATTATTGACTGAACGAGAGATGTGTGTCTGCGAAATTATGGTCGCGCTGGAACTTACTCAGCCGACGGCTTCACATCACCTCAAGATTTTGGAGAATGTAGAGTTGATAAAAGCCCGAAAAGAAGGCAAATGGGTTTTCTACAGTCTACATGATTTACATAAAACAGTAGCTCTTATTAAATAATTGTTCAGAGATTTAAACTATCATATTTAAATATCTAAATATGATAGTTTTCACAGAAGCAAAAAGTGTCCTCTATGAAAAACGAAAAAGAACAGACAGAACACGTCAGTCAAGAACGATCTTTAGGCATATGGGAGAAATATTTGACCCTATGGATAGCCACATGCATCGCTGTGGGCCTACTTGTAGGCAGATTTTTCCCGGCTTTTGGCGAGTTCATGGATTCACTTAAATTTGCTAACCTTTCCATACCAATCGGCGTACTCCTATTTTTTATGATGTACCCCACCGTTTTGGGCATACGGTTTAGCGACGTAAAAATGGCTTCAAAAAACCCCAAACCTCTCATAGTCACCCTTATTGCCAACTGGGTTGTAGCGCCTATAATCATGACTGTTTACGCCAACGTTTTTCTCGCAGGCAACCCCCAATACATAGCAGGAGTTATTCTTCTCGGTTTGTCTCCCTGCACTGCCATGGTCATGTGGTGGATGTATTTGGCAAAAGGCGATATGGCACAGGGCTTAATCAACACAGCAATCAACGCCATGTTTATGCTTATTCTTTATGCTCCTCTTGCCGCGTTATACTTGGGAGTCAGCAGCATCCCCGTACCGTGGGACCTCATAGCAGTCAGCGTATTAGCCTTCATAGCATTACCTGTCGCCGCTGGTGCATTATCGCGCAGAATTATAATCAGCAGAAAAGGAGAAGAATGGTTCAGTAACGTGTACACTGCAGCGGTGGGCAAGGTTTCCATTGTGGCATTGCTGATAACTTTGATTGTACTCTTCTCCTTCGCCGGACAAACAATCCTCAACGACCCCTTATTGGTGGGATACATCGCAGTACCCAACCTACTACACTACGTTACCATGATTGCGTGGACCTATCCCCTCGGCTACTTTTTAGGCTGGAAATATGAAAGTGCCATAGACACCACACTTATAGGCAGCAGTAGCCACTTTGAAGTCGCCATAGCAGTTGCAGTAACACTTTACGGCATCGGTTCTGGCGCCGCGTTAGCAACTGTTATTGGACCGTTATTTGAAGTGCCACTTATGCTTTCACTTGTAAAACTTGGGTTACGAACAAGAAAGTACTTCCCACGAAAAAGGAAAGAGCGTAACACATAAAACAACATTAGTTAACAATTAAGTAATACCCTGTGAAGTTTAATGACTCAAACAGAAAAAGAAGACCAAAAAGGGAATAAAGTGAAGGTTAATGACGCAATCTTCGGAGTTGCGATCCCTACAGTCTTAGCATTATTCATCATTTACGTTTCTATGCTATCCACACCTACTCTTGCAGGACTTAAATACCCGCTTCTAGAGGCAATCGTGATAGTGGGCGTCCCCATGCTGATTGGATTAATTTGGAATCAGTGGGCAGGAGGCACTTCAGGTTTTCTGATGGGCAGTCTCTACGCACTCTATTATTCAGATCAACTGTACGCTGCGCAAGGTACAACAGATATAAGTCTACTGGGAAATTTGGTGAGTGCCATGCTAATAGGTTACATAGCGGGCGCGTTAAACAAGCAGTCGGACGGCTACAGGAGAATGTTAATTTCAGGTGTAACTGCAGCAATTATGGGTTCCTTGATTATTTTGCTTGTTAACCAGTTTTCGTCAATCGTAAGTAACCCTGGTTTGAGTGGCATAACTTTGGTTATTTTGCCAAGGATTATTGTTGCGTTACTAGTGCCATTAATTGCACAAAAGTTTTTGAAGAATAGAAAACAACTAAAAAGCCCTAAATTACCACCCGCCTCTCTTTTGTTGCTCAACTTAGTTTAAAATCAAGTTCCAACGAGGTAAGGAATGGGTGTTCTTCTTGGAGAACAGTAGTGTTCTGAGGGGAGAGTTAAATTAGAGTTTGTAGCCATAAATATGAAATAGATAGAAAAAAGATGGAGAAAAAAGCAATGATTACATCAAACAATAAAGTAGCAGGAAAGTTAATTTTGACTTTATGTCTAATCATGTTGGTAAGCACAACAGTATTGCTTTCGGTACATGCGCAAGGCGCCGTTGATCCCTACACCGTGGGGTTGTGGCATCTTGATGAAATTGTACCTGATGGTTACCGTCAGATAACTTCTGACGCCACCGGAGTAAACCATGGAATTGTAGGTGGCGAAACGTCAAATATGCTGGTTGAGGGTAAATTTGATAAGGCCCTACGGTTTAACGGCGAAAACTTTGTTTACGTTCCTATTTCGTTCTTAGTTGGCTTCCCTCCTTCTCCTCAGCCAATATACATTCCAATCTCACCCAACCTTAACATTCAAGAAGAAATTAAGCTTGAAGCATGGATTAATCTGCAGGAATTTACTAATGCAACATATAATAATATAATAGTTAAATGCGATCGAAGTGATGCTTCTTGGGAAAACGTAAGTCGCGTAGTTGGGCTAGCTGTAAGGTCAGGAGTTTCTGAAGACGGAATTCCAGTTCCTCAGGGAGCGCTGAGCGGGTTTGTTCTCACGGATACAGGCGCAGCCAATGAAATAGTAACTATTGGACCTGTTGTACCGCTAAACGAGTGGTTACACGTAGCTTTCACCCGCACTTCTACAGGGATGCATCTCTACGTGAATGGTTACGAGCAAGAGGTTCGCGTTATCCGCGGCGTTCAGAACCCCACAGGCAAAATAGTGAACGGCACCGAATACTATTTTGGCCATGACTCTAAAGTTATAATAGATGAAGTAAGAATCAGCAACACCGCACCAGAGAAGCAGACTCTTGCCGCCCAAATTGACATAGGATCAAACACATTGACAGCAATTGTAGTTGTCACCGTAGTTTTTGCAGTAGCTTGGGTTTTGCGGAGAGCAATTCAAATGTGGATAATCCACTCAAGGACTTAAAATAGCAAAGACCAAAAAACTGAAATCGCAAACAAAGAAATCACAGTTGCAAGTAGTTAGTTGGAGGGGTGGTTGTGGGTATAGAACTCAGACTATTAGAATTGTTGCTTCGTCAAAAACTCTTCGATGAGGGGTTAAAAGGCGAAGTAAATACCCCTCTCATTGTTTCATATGCAGTCACCAAAGCCTGCAACCTCCGATGTCGCCATTGCCACGTAGAAGCAAAAGAGGCTTTAGCTAACGAGTTGAGCTTGAAAGAAGCCATGCAAGTCATCGGAGAGATGTCCGAGCTTGGAACTAAAGCTCTGATTTTCAGCGGTGGAGAACCGTTACTTCGTAAAAATTTTGTTTTGGCACTAGCGGAGTATTGTGTGGAGTTAGGGATAATTCCCTCTATTCTCACAAATGGACTATTGCTTCATCACAAAGTGGCAATGGAGTTGAAAGACGCAGGCATAATGGCAGTCGGCTTACCTATTGATGCACTAGATCCTGCGGATCACGACGCTCTCAGGAATATGCCTGGCAGCTTTGCCAAAGCCGTAAATGCAATCAGAACATGCAAAGCTGTAGACTTGGAAGTTGTTACCACGACTATGGCTTTGAAAGATACAGTGCATGAAATACCTAAGAGAATAGATTTGATGGAAAAGTTGGGCGCTGATCAAGTTGCGGTTTATGATTTAGTGCCTGTTGGACGAGGTAGAGAAGTAATGGATAAAGCGATGAGTCAAGATCAACGGGTAAACCTGATAAAGTACCTTCAGCATAGACAGGAAAGCTCCGAGATGGTTTTTACAATGTCCGGCGGTCAGCCGCTTTATCCCGAGATCGCATATGCAATGCATAAAGCAAATGGCACAGCACCGAAAGATTTACTGATAAAGGAGTTTTGGGTTCACAATCCGGTAGGGTGTCATGCGGGCATTTTATATTTTAGTTTACGGCCAAATGGAGATGTTTATCCATGCACCTTCTTGCCTATTAAAGTTGGCAATGTACGTGAACAAAATCTTGCTGACATCTGGCGCAACTCTAAAATTCTCAAAGAACTTAGGCAGAGACGCCTGCTTAAAAACGCTTGTGGCAAATGTGAATATCAATGGACTTGCGGTGGCTGTAGAGGACGAGCCTATGCTTGCACTGGTGACTACTTGGAATCTGATCCGATGTGCTTACGGGATTTGATGCGAGAAGAAAAAGTTGACCCTGCAACGGTGAAAAGGTTTGGCTGGTGTGTAGGCTAAAAAATGTTATTTACCGAGTTTCACAGTCAAAACAAATGTCTTTTTCTCGGTTGGTCCAGTAGGATTTACCGCAGATGCGGCATGTAGTTTTTCGAATCAACTCTTTGCTTTTTACTTCCTCATGGGCAACTGTTTGGTTGAAAGGAAAAACTATGGCTCGTTTGTGGCAAAGAGGAGCACATGCAGAACAATGAACCGTACTGCAACCCCCGCCACATTTAGCTGGAAAAGAAACCACAGCTTTGCCGCCTTGGAAGGTGAAAACACCGTTTGGGCAAAATTCTATACATCGGGGGTTGCCACTGTGAACACAGCCGTCGCACTTATCAGAATTGATTATAGGAAACCAAGGAGTTACCAACTTGTTTCACTGCCTCAACTTTTGATGTTCTCGCTTTTTAGTTGATCAATTACTTTTTGAGTTTCCTCTTCCGAGGGATGCGTTATAGCCCCAGTTGGGCAAATTTCCTCGCAACCTCTGCAGAAAACAACACAGTTGTTTGGATTTTTCACAACAGATAGCCGTTTTCCATCTTTCTCTTTGAAAGCAAAGACGTAATTATTGCAAAACTCTACACAGCTACCGCAAGATATACATTTATCACAGTTTATCTTTGGTTCCCAAGGTATTTTCTCTCTTGGAACCCCTCCGTATGTTTCTTCGGTCATTTTTTAATCTCTTTTTATGTGTCTGTTTTTCTCACAACCCCAATTAAATATTAATATTTAAATATCGCTATAATTTTTTTAGTATCCGTTCGATCTGCCACGAATAATTTTGATTAAAAACCGAACTACGCCATCCAAAACGAGTAAATCTAAATTAAGAAACTTTTTCGCAAGTTAAAGTTTAACTTCGCCCTCATCTATATTGGAAACCCCATTTTGTCTCTGCTGACTGGGATACCTCTTTCTCTTAGAATGATGCTTTTCGGAGAATTATAGAACATAAAGTAAAGCAGCTTGCGTAACATTTGTTGAATGATTACCCGCAACTCTTTTAAGATTAATTTTTCAATAACGCCTGCAAGTTTCTTGCCCACAACTTTTAAACTCGGTGAGTGCCTATCATAGGGGTTGCAGCTACACTGTATTTTGCAAATTTCTCTTTTGCAATAACATTAAGCTTTTTGCGTGGCTCTTTGGGCATTTTCTTCAGTTTGTTTACATCCTGAGCACAGCAACTTTGCTTGTTAACCCAAACTTCAAACTTGCCTTGTTTTTTCCTCAAAGCGACTTAAACCTTAAATAAACATATTTAAATATAACTAATTTATAATCCCCCCTCATAAGAGGAAAGGTCATGGAGTTCAGTTGGAGAGATTGGAGTCGCAGCGACATCATATATGGGGTTATAGCACCCCTTTTAGTAGTATTGGTCATAGTGGGTCTTTCATTGGTAAGACCGTTTTTGATGAAGAGCAGCGGGGGCAATTTCGAGGCAGTGGGCCTATACATAGGAATTATTAGCGAGTTAGAAGAACTTGTCATCATAGTTGGAGTTCCATTGCTTTTGGGTCTAGTTTGGAACCGCTGGGCAGGCGGCGCCTCAGGCTTTCTATTGGGCAGCATTTATGCAATGTGGTTTGCAGTCAAATACGGTATGTTCTCGTTTAGCGCGTTCAGTAGAGGAGGATCAGGCTTTGGTCCAACAATTCTGGGATACGTCCTCAGTGCAATGCTAATAGGCTACATGGCGGGAGCATTAAATAAGCGGTCTGACGACTTTCGGCGGATGCTCATCGCAGGGATAGCGTCAGCGACAACAGGCGGAGTGTTCTTGTTTGGGATGTTTCAGCTTTCCCCTTCAAACGTTATAACAGGTGTAGATGGATTCTTGCTTACAGTTTTAACCCGCGTAGCAGCAGGAGCCATAATACCCCTGATAGCCAAAGTTTTCATGTGGTATGGAGTCACAGCACACAAGACATAAACTGCGTGAATGTTATTAGATTTGATTTAATTGATTTGCAGCCCGTTGGGAGTTATAGGTATTGTGATTACGAATTTTGCACCCTTGCCTAGCTCGCCTACTTCTGTTATGTCCCAACCGTAGAGGGTCGTTATTTTTTTAACTAGGAATAATCCATGTGCTTCTGAACGGCTTTCGAATAGTGCTGTCTTCATTGTTTCTGCGATGCCTACACCATCGTCTTCATAAATCAATTTTACTTTGTCTTTTTCCACCGTGAAATGGGCGCTTATAGTGGTTACTTTTTTGCCGTGCTTCAGAGAGTTGTCAATTAGGTTGTAAAAGACTTTGCTAAGCATAGAATCTGCTGTTACTGTAAGTCCGTTCAATTTGTTTAGTACGCGTTGTGGCAGTTCGGGAAACAATTTAACAGCAGTATCGAAGCATTCTTCTGCATTTATAGTACGCGGTGTTTCTACACCTATTTCTTCGTAGTCCTTGCTGAAATTTAGGAGGCGCTCTGTTTGTCCTACAAGTCGGAGTATTTTTTCGGCGAATTCAACTATCTCTGGATTTGCACCCATTTTTTTCTGAAACACATAGACGTGGCCTGCAATAGCGGCAAGTTTATTTCGGACATCATGTCTGGTTAAGCCACCAATGACGTTTAGTTTTTCATTAAATAGCGCCAAAGCCCGATGGGTTTTTTCAGCTCTGAGATATCCACCATTATTCCACATAAACAAGGGTTACCGCCCTCATCGAAAACACGTTTTGAATAGACCATTACAGGGAAGGCTGTACCATCCTTTTTGAGCAGTTGATATTCGTTGCCTAATGACTCTTCGCCTTGTAATATTCTCTGAATGTTTTGCGCAGCTCTTTTCCTGTCTTTGGGTGCAAGAAACTCCACCGCGTCTTGCCCTAAGGCGTCACTGGTGGCGAAACCGGTGATTTCCGTTGCCGCCTTGTTTATGTAAATTATTTTTCCTTCGCGGTTAGTCTTGAATACTATTTCAGGCATTGAATCAAGGAAGTCTCGAAAACGCCGCTCACTTTGTTTGAGGGCTTCCTCAGCCTTTTTGCGTTCTGTAATATCTCTGATTGACAGGATAGTCTTGATTTCACCCGGTGAATCTTTAAAGACTGCTGATGAGACATCTGCTATAAATGTTGTTCCGTCTTTTCGTCTGAAAGTCAGTTCAGCTCTTACGTACCCTGTTTTTTCACGCTCTTTAAGCGCAACTTCCAACTTTTCATCTTTGACAACTAATCCTTCTCGTCCTGCTTTCTTGATTTCATCTTCAGTCATGCCTAACATGCGGCACGCTTGTGGATTTGCCGAAAGAATTGTACCGTCAGGTTTTGTCATCATTATTCCGTCTAGGCTATATTCAAATATCGACTTGTAGCATTGTTCGCTTTTATTTAAAGCCCGTTCAGTCCGAGCTGCCTTCACCACACTTAAGATTGCATGTTCAAGTTCACCAAAAACTGTTTCAGTTGTACCGTGTTTGTTTAGATAATAGTTAGCACCAAGGTTCAACGCTTTGATAGCAACTTCTTCTCGACCCTTACCCGTGAATAATATAAATGGTATACTATTTCCACTTTTACGTAACTCTTCAAGTAACATGAGACCATCTCTGCCAGGCATATCATAATCAGCAACGATAACGTCAAACGACAAAGAAGCCAATGCTTGCAGAGCTTTATCGGCGGAAGCAACAGCTTCAACGACAAATTGCCTATTTAGCGTTAAAATCTGCTGTGCGACATCCAAAAAAGACAGATCATCATCAACATACAAAATACGCAGCAATCCCGCATCAGCCATGCCCTAGCGCAATCCCCAAAATTTAATAGCACAAGGCAGCATTTATTTTTTTTTGAACGCAAAAAAAGAAAACTGAAATGTGTTAAAAGCAGCAAAAGGTACTGTCACCCAACCTAAAGCACAATTAATGATATATAACAACCAAAGTGTAGTGTACAAAAAAGACCACCTAGCAAAGAAGTTTGAAAGATTTCTCGTCTACAACCAGAAAGCTTAAGTTTAATTAATGTATTTTCGATTCCAGTTAAAGACGCAGAAAGCGGTTGTAGTCTAGCCTGGTTTAGGACATCAGCCTGCCACGTTGACGACCCGGGTTCAAATCCCGGCAACCGCACCAAACCTTCTTTCGTGAAAGAAGCTTTGCCAAGAAAGCTCTTGTTTTCTTGAAGCGTAGCTTCTATTTGACTGTTTAGGAGTTTTAGGTAGTTTGTGCAGGCTTGGCTTATGTTTACGCCTAATTCCTTGCTCCGTTTGAACACATTTTCGTCTATGTTTACGCTCACCTTCTTTTTCGCTCCCATGCTGCTCTCCCCATCCGTATGTATACGCATACGTGCGTATATATGCCGTTGGGAGTTGAATTTTATCGTAATTCTGAAAAAAGGGGGAAGTATTTCTTGGTGATTGGGGTTTCTTAGTAGTTAACTATCATGTCGTCGAAGTAAGCGCTTGTACACGTTTGATATCCGACGGCGCCTGAAATATCGTCGAAGTATGCACTGTTAGCATCAATACGTAAAATGCCGTCAATCCAGACCTTTATATTTGTGCCTATGACTGCTGCTGTGAATATGTGCGCTGTATAAGGACTTAAAGCTGAACTTACTTGTGTCTGGAATACGTTGTTGCCATTTCTCCACATTATGAGCTCTATTGTTCCATCAGTGAATATCCGTGTCGTTATCTGGTTTTGCATGTCAACCCATTTTATCATCAGTGTTGCTACTGCCCATGGGGTTCCACCCGCAGTTTCAGTTCTCAGTTCAGATTGTACCACGCGGTCGCTTGGGAAGTTTGTGTTAGTGTAAATTGGTGCATCTGATCCTTGTCCTCTTAGTTTGTAATTTTGGATAGACCATGTTCCGGAATAAACTGTCCATCCGTTATAATTGCCATCATTGAAATCGTCTTTAAAGCAAGATGATGATTTGACTTCATTCAGTAACCAGTGCGGTTGAAGGTCATAAGTCCATAGGTCATCTTCACCGACATAAGTCGGTTGACTATAGTATAGGCTCATGCCGCTGATTGTGTGCCCGCTTGTTTCCCAATCTTTGTACCATATAGGTGAGCCGCCTTGTGTAACGCGGGTATCTCCGTTGTAGCACTTAGTCATAGCTCCATAACTACCACCAAGCATGTTGCTGTTTGTACCCATATAGACTCGGTCAAAGGTTAAGGTGGTGTATGATGCTGTCGTATCTGCGAAAATATTCTGAGTACCTGTTGATCCATCGGGCAACCAATATGTCACGTCGAGGTAGACTGTTGTACCAAGTCGTCTAAGACTTGTCTTGTACCATACATTGCCCCATATTGGAGTGGGACATATCCATTCAGTATATGTTGAGTCTTCGTAGTAACCTATGCCAATGTACATTCTGTTGTTTGCGCAGTTTAATTGTATGAAAGTGCAGAGTTTTCGTCCTGTGCTACTAACCCACAGGTAATTTAGGTAGAAGCGTCTGGTGCCTGTTGTTGCACCGCAGTCGTCCATGTCAATGTTAAATGTTGTTTCAAGTCTCATGTCGTAATTTGGGTTAAAGGTGATACTATTTCCATATTGATAGACGTATGCATAGTCAGATGTTCCTTCTGTCGCTACGCGGAATTGCAGATGCTTTGATCCCCAGCAATTGCCCCAAAGTTTCTTTTGGAGATGTGCCCAAGCTAAGCCATGCGCTTGAGATCCGCTTTCAAAGTAGATATAAGGTTCTGGAGCGCCTGCGGAAGTGTCAGGTATAGGTTCAGGCACTATTCCCATCCACCAGAAAAAGAACTTCATGTGAGACCCAAAGCAGTCAATTAGTTGTGCTGTTTCGGTGTATTGTTTGTTGAAGGTTTCAGTTATGTAGATGTCCTCATTCCAAGAGTTGATCTTTCCTTGCCAAATGCCAACACCGTAATTATTGGTGTATCGCCATTCATTAATTGAGTGCAGGTCTTCGTAGGTTTGGATCCAGTTCCAGTATTCTGTACTTGAGCAGTTTCCATAGAACCAACATTCACTATTAGCGATTGTTACACCATCATCTGTGATCGGTACGATATGCATCCATCCGACTGGTTTTGAACTGTACGCGGCCCATCTGTCATGAAGTAAGATTATGTAGACGTGATTGTTCTTGACAGCTTTAAGATTGGCAAACATTGGTTGCGAAGTGTAATTTTGCAGACATTGTCTTATGCTGGTAATGTCGTTGACATCAAGCCCTTGCGCTGGGTCGGCATAGGTTATTCCGCTGAAAGTATAGTGCACAGTATGCAGGAAAATGTAGTCGGGGTCCTGCTGAATTATCCATTCTGCATCAACGTTTACTGATGAGGCATTAAGATATGTTGGAAGTGACGCTGCTATGTTTGCGCCGCCAGACAATATGCAGACTTGCCCTAACGTGTCAATTGTGGCGTATGCTTTGATGGTTGTTGAAGCCGTGTAAGGATAGTTCGTCAACAAAACTGTCTGTTTTTGGCTTTCTGTAAGCGTGCTGGTTTTAGCGCGTATGGTTTGGGTTAGGCTGAGCAGCCAATTTGCATACTCTGTGGCTTTCGGCACGTTGTTGAAAATGTATCCTGCTTTTAGGATGCCTTGGAAAAACGCTGAATCCTCGGGGTTAGTGACATTTGGATAGTATAATCCCAAGAAGACCACATCGACGCCTGGTAATTTGGAGGCTTTTTCCGCTATGGCAGCAGGAGTGTTGGAAAACGTTAAGAGCACGTCTGGGTTTAGACTGAGAACGGTTTCGTAATCTGGCGTGTACATTTGTCCGACAGAAACTATGCTGGCGGCGTTTTCTGGGAAATATATCGATTTAAGCTTATCAACGCAGTAGTCAACGCCGACAACTTTGCTTTCTAAGCCAAGTACGCGCACTAATTCTGCATTTTGAATGTATTCAACTATTATTCTGTTTACGGGAAGTGATACTGTTATGGTGTTTCCGTTGCCGTCGAGCAGCGCGATCTGCGTTGCAGTTCCAGCTATGATGGCGTCGATTTGATCTGTATCGGTTTGATTGATTTTGCCGTCGTTGTTTGCGTCAGCGAAACGTGTAGCACTTGCAGTGCCAGCGATTATTCTTGTTACGTAGTCTGCGTCGCTCTGGTCTATCTTGTCGTCCATGTTGGCGTTTCCGAAAACTTCGAGCACCAAGTTCAGCGAGGCAACTGTTGGTTGAGGCGATGATGATGGTTGAGGGGTTGCCGTCGCTTGCGGAGATGATGTTGGTTGAGAAGAAGACGCTGTTGGTCCAGGCGTGGTTGTTGGTTGAGGGGATGAAGTTGACTGGGGTGTTGCTGTTGGTTCAGAGGATGATGATGGTTCAGGAGACGATGATGGGTGCTGGAACCAGTTTTGACTGTAACCTAACACAATTGAGGAGACAAGTATACCTGTTAGCAGAATGCCTACGATTAGAGATTTGTTCATATTCACCACGCGGTGCTACTTTTTTATAGAACAGTAATACTTATACTTTGTGCTACGATTTTATAAAAAGGTAACACTCTTATATCCCCGCAACAATCACTAATCAACAAGAGGCAAACAAGCGATGAACATAACAGTACAAGGAGTAACCTTCAGCTACCGCAGCACCCCATCACTAATTAGCGTATCACTAGAACTCCAAGAATCAGAAGTCCTAGGACTAATTGGTCCCAACGGTTCAGGAAAAACCACACTACTCAAATGCATAAACAGAATCTTGGAACCCAAACAAGGGCGCATCATGCTTGGCGAAAAAGAGATAAAAAAAAAATGAGCAGACTCGAAGTCGCCAAACACATAGGATATGTCCCCCAGACCTCTAGTGGCAACCCAAACGCACTCCCAGTTTTCGAAATCGTCCTGATGGGCAGACGACCACACATCGCATGGCAAAGCAGCGAAAAAGACAACACGAAAGTCTGGGCTGCCCTGAAAATGCTCGATATCGAACACCTTGCAATGCGCGATTTCTACGAGCTCAGCGGTGGAGAACAACAGAAAGTCCTAATTGCACGGTCTTTAGCGCAAGAAGCCAAGGTTCTCTTGCTGGATGAACCAACAAGCAACTTAGACATAAAACACCAATTAGAAGTCATGAATTTAACACGAAAACTAGTAACAAACGAAAAACTTGCCGCCGCAGTGGCAATTCACGACCTTAACCTCGCAGCCAGATACTGCGACAAAATTGTACTACTGAAAGATGGCGAAGTATTCGCAGCAGGTAACGCACACGCCGTCCTGAGTCCCGAGACCATAAAAACAGTCTACGGCGTCGAAGTTGCCATAAACCGCACCAACAACATATCCTACATCATACCCATCGCACCACTAAACTAAAAACATATGTTAAAGGAAAAATTTTAGAAGTTGTGGAGTCTCAGGCGGAGTTTACACCCGCGATTATTACCTTACCAAAGTAACCCTTTCTGCAAGCACCCTTGCTGGGACATCCCGCATCCGCCAGTTTTGGCTGTAAATTCTCCTCTCAGAATTGAACAATGTGCCGTATGTTAAGATGGAGATTAATCCGTTTCTAAGTCAAGATTTATATCACATTAAGTGGCTCTTCTATGGTGGTGTGGGTTATGGTGGAAATCAAAGGATGGAAGTTCACTGTGATACTGCGGGAGGAACCTGAAGGCGGATACTCTGTTCAATGCGTTGAACTTCCCGGCGTAATTAGTCAAGGCGAGAACCGCAAACAAGCTCTTGCAAACATTAAGGAAGCCATTGAGGGATACTTGGAAGCTTTCCCTGAAGAACTTAACCAGCTTAAGCGAAAGAGAGAGCTGGTGGAGATAACTGTCTAAGCTTCCCTCAGTCTCTTGGCTAAAGGTCATCAAGATTCTCAGCAAGGCAGGATTCAAAATAGTGCATCAGAAGGGCAGCCACATATTTTTAACCGATGGAAAACACAGACTAACCGTTCCGCGCCATGATCCAATCAAGAAAGGAACGCTTCTCACCATAATACCGCAAGCAGGATTAACCCGAGAAGAATTCCTTGAACTAATGAGAAAACAATAGCTGAAATGGAGCCTCGGGCGGGATTTGGACCCGCGACCATTACCTTACCAAGGTAACGCCCCACCGGGCTAGGCTACCGAGGCATTGCTTGTTTCCTTGATTAAGGCTTGAATTAGAGTTATCTAGGTCATGATAATTACTTATCTGACCTTGACCTTCTTGACCCATCTTAGCCTTATCATTGCAGAGTGAAATATCCTTGGAATTAATTAAAGTTTTCAATGCCTGAAGGTCTTCTATCTTACAGTATGTAAACTGGGGCTTCTTAGAATCCTTGTCTATATGGCTATAGTGTCTAGTCCTTGCATATCTTAGATATGCATTATTGTTTAGAAATAGCTGAAGCAATCCAGTTCTATTACATACTGGGCATTCAATCTTTAAACATTTAATTTTACCCATTATGCTAACACTCCTAGGCTGACCAGTGACCAAACCAGGAGATATAAAAACACAACTAACACAACTCTAAGCACTTGGCTATAATCCATCAATGTAATGGAGGCAACTAACCTATCACTGTCATAGAAACTTAGATGACTGCAAGAACAACCAGAATCCACTATTCCTCAAATGTGGTGAGAGAATCCATCAATCATAACAACTATCTAAGATATTCTTTCTTACACCCTGGTTTTCTTCCATACCCATAACCATAACAAGAAAGTTATCTAGGATAACAATACATGACCCAACCATAATCCTATAAGGGTAATGTCATGGAAAAGACCATGACCACAATAGACCAAACCATAAATAAAATTCAAAAATAACCAAGATGACCCTGACAGTCGTGGGGTAACAAAATCACGTAATAGCAAGAAAACAATCATCAGTGTCCGCAGAGAACCTTGCATTTACTGCGTAAGGCTCTGTGCTTTATGTGTTATTTGTGACAGTTAACCAAGATAATTCCCAGTTGCAAAGGCTGCATAAACTGAAAAAATAGGTTTGATATCATATGTCTTCTTATGCCTTTCTGGTTTTGTTTTTGCAAATAGGTGTTATTGCAACTAACTGTTATGTAAGCTAACATCTGGGCAGGGAGTCCAGACATTATTATTAAGATGATGCTTGAAATCCAGTTCTTAATTCTAGTTTTAACTCTTAACATAGATAAATCCATGAAAATTCCTGTAAGTAACCTCTTAATATTAAAGAATATAGACTGTAATGGACTATTCAAATACAAGTATTTGCCAGGGTGTAGAATATTTCTTACTATTTTGCCTAAGTAGACTTCAGTCTCTGAAAGGGACATTAGCTTTACACCTTTCTTATCTAAGCTTCGCTTATCTTGGTATGAAATAACGGAGGGATTGTTGGTTACAATGATATCTCCCTCTCGTGGTAACCAGTTTTCAAGAAACCATGAATGATAGACCCTGTTTCCCATTCTTAACTTCATCTCTAGGTGTATTTTTTTGCCATCTGGAAGAGTGACTACTCCATCGTAGGAATTTCTATTATGGTTCTGTTTCCAATCATTATAGTTTGTGGGATTGCATTCATATTTTATATTTGGTATAGCTTCAATTATTGGTTTGACCACCTCTATCTCAAAATAGTAACCTTTGAAATTGGCTGTGTTCTCTTTGTTTAATCGCAATAAGCTATTCTTTCTGTCTTCTACGCTTAGCTTAGTTTTAGTATTGCTCATATTCATCCACCCTTTCCAAGTAAACCTGATTTTTGCTCATGAAAACACGGATTGTCTTGAACTCTGGTTTATTCCTGATTCGCCACTTTAAAGAAGATAAAACCACTCGGGGGTCTTTGCTGGGTAATGCATTTGTGTCAACTATCCATGCTTTGTTGCCTGAGTTGAGAAATTCTTTGAGGCACTCATCATACTGTGGGAGTCTCTTTTTGCGCCTGGAAACTTTGCCTGGGTCTACAGGGCTGCCATACTTGTATTTTCTGTTAATTCCCATCAATCCACGCTTCCTTATAATAGATAACAATTATCACTTCATAATTCTATAATATATTATATGTAATTCTATAATATAAGAGTTATGGTAAATTCAGTCAAGCTTCAATCTGGTTGCAACAGGAAAGATATCCATTACCTAAGCTAACATAAGAAACGCACTTTCATTACCCCTTTTAAAGATGGGCTCCATTTCTCAGTTCAGCTACAGCAGATACACTAACTACATTGGTGCTCTAATAACGCATAAGTTTCATAGCTGAAACGAGGGAACTAATCAGAACAGTGGAAGGTCGCAGCAGAGTTATCTAAGATATCTCTCAAGTTGGTTGAAACTCCTTTCTATGGCTCCTTGGAATGTTTGTAAAGTGAAGGTTAAAGTTAGCTAGGATAACTTACTGATAGCTGCATAGTGGTTAATTTGTGGTTCTTTGTCTATGATAGAATCAGTGACAAGTTTATTCAATGAGGATTATTCTGTTCTTTCTATAATGAGTTTATGGCTCTCCGAGTCAATTTTAACTTTAACTCTTTCGTTTACCTTAAAGGGGAATGTCCCATCTCGAGCCACTTCCGTAGGCACATAGATGAAGAATTTGTCGTAGAGTTTTCTTCCTGTTTGGGTTGGTCGGTTAATGAATTTACCTTCGCCTTCCAGCATCTTGTTAACCCAATTTGGTGCTACCATCTTTTTAGTCAAGTGGATTTCCGAGCACCAATTTGGTGACACAAAACAGCAAGTTTTAAATGTAGAACGCATGAATAAAAAACGATGGGGAAATGATGTGAGAAGAGGATTATTTCTCACCACATCTATAATTTATGTTCTTTTGGTATCAAGTGTGCCAATTTTTGGAAGTAACATTCAATCTGTAAAGGCGGATTACGCTTTCACTGATGATTTCAGCACAACTACCTTAGATAGCCAATGGTCATTCATTGACCCAGACGGAGGCTCAACATTTAGCTTAACTGCTAATCCTGGCTGGCTTAGAATAACCACCACTCAACCACCCTATAGAGACCTCTACACCCCAGTTGGTACTAACGCTCCAAGAATTCTAGTCGCAGACCAAACTGGAGATTTCACTGTTGAAACTAAGGTAATGGCTGATACTGACCAAGAATGGGAGAGTGGTGGCATTCTCATATGGAAAGATAACTCAAACTTTGTTAGACTAGACAGAGCCTGTGGAATGTCCAACAGCCAAAGAATCCTTTATGCAATTACAGAGAAAGGGGTTTCATGGACAGATGTATCAGATGTTGTGTTGACCTCAAACCTTAACCCCACATATCTTAGACTAGTTCGTTCAGGAAATGTACTCTCAGCTTACTATAGTGCTAACGGTCAAGACTGGAATTTTATTGACGATAAAACATTTTCAGCTAATGACCCAATTTCTGTAGGACTTGACATTGTTAACGTTTACCATGAGGGGAGAACTTTCTTTGCTGACTTTGACTATTTCAGAATTAGCTCACCAACTCCTACTCCAAGCCCTATGCCAACAATTAATCCTGCAGATTTGATTGCATATTGGAAGCTAGATGAGGGAAGTGGCAACATTGTTTTAGATTCATCTGGAAATAACTATCAAGGCACAGTTTATGGCGCTAGATGGGTTAGTGGAAGAATCAATAATGCTCTTAATTTCAATGGTATATCCGACTATGTTAGTGTTTCATCATTACCCATAACAAATATTGATTCATTGACTGTTGTTGCTTGGATAAACTCTGAT
>Ga0185342_1000045_pt1 | contig 81980 bp, 100 predicted proteins | sample ConPoolayeEmetaG_FD_128045 | JGI IMG/M metagenome (GOLD analysis project Ga0185342, IMG submission 128045) | Hot spring microbial mat communities from California, USA to study Microbial Dark Matter (Phase II) - Cone Pool mat layer E metaG... ... | reverse complement strand
TGTGCTATTATTATATATGTAGTTTTACATGAATATATTGCTCTTTATTTAATATTTAATAATTATTTTTTAAAAATCCTTCAAAAACAGGTAAAAATCGTTAATTTGTGTGGAAAAAAGCACGGGTCAATCGGATCCGTGATCTGTGAACAATCCGCACAATAAAACTATTTTCCGTTTTTGATCCTATGAAAGGGGGTGAACAAATGAAACGAAGAGGTTTTACTTTAATTGAGTTGTTGGTGGTTATTGCCATTATTGGTATTTTGGCCACCATCGGTTTGGTTGCCTTAAATGGCGCTCGTGAAAAAGCCCGTGACGCCACCAGAAAATCAGACCTAGGCCAGATCCGCAGCGGTTTGGTGTTATATTCCGACGACTATGGCTCAACTTATCCCACAGGTTCAGGTGTTGCCGCGACTGTTTTAGCCGCTCTTTCTCCAGATTATATTTCTAGAATTCCTGATGATCCTCAATCCACAGCCGCAACACCTAAGCACTATTATTATGCTGCATGTAATGGGGGGGCCGCTACTCCGTATTGGGTGCTCTATGCTCAGATCGAAGGTAAAGGAAGTGGTACTCACTGGTATTTCATCAAAGGTGATGGTACAAGCAATGAAGACTATACTGGAGCAAACGTGACTTGTAATTCATAATATGTAAGTTTATTGACAAGCGTCTCCCCCGCGGCAAGCGGGGGGGCGCTTTTTGTATTATTTTCACAGCCACTTTCCAATCGTCCTAACCACTTCAGTGGCGTGAGATGGTTGGTTGACCCGACTAAAGCCAGTTAGAATTAATTTAAATGATGCGTTTTTGGGATTTTTCTGGTATAATAATTTCATGTTTTTAGATAAGCTTTCTCAAAATATCACCTCTTTCCGCCAGAACATTATTCTGGGCATTTTTTTATTTTTAATCGTCTTTTCATCGTTTTTCTCCGGTGAATGGAATAATTGGCTAATGGCTGTTATCTTAGTGGTCGTTTTTCCCTTAGTTTTTTATACTTTATTATTACTGCGTGATGGCCAACAGAGCCGGGATGTAATTTTTAACTTTAAATCGCCATTTTTTTATTTATTGGTTTTCCTGGGGGTTGGACTAGTCACGACGTTTTTTTCTCAAATGCAATACAATAGTGGGCATTATCTGGTTTTGTTGACGTCTTTGGCCGTAATATTCTGGGTTGGCAGTGTCGTTTTTAGGAATTTCTCGAAGATCAAAATTATTGCTCTGGCTATTTTTTTCACCGGCCTGGCAGCCTCGCTGATCAGTTTGTTTTTATTCGTAAAAGATCATGCCGAAAGAACCGCCGGGTTGTTACAAAATGCCAACGCTCTGGGTAGTTATTTATTGTTTGCCGCACCACTGGGTCTTATCCTCACCCTTGACGAAGAAAATAAAAAACTAAAGGGTGTTATGATGCTAGGTACGGTTATAATACTTTTGGGCTTTGTTCTGACTTTTTCACTTACTGCTTGGGTAAGCTTCGTAATTCCATTAGCGATTATCATCGGTTATTATTGGAAGTCATTGTTTACTAAAAAGAATATTTTAATTTTTTTGGGGGTCTTAATCATCTTGTTGGTGGCAACCGTGGGAGTGCGCTATTTAAACTCCAGGGATTTCAAACAGGCCGTCCAGCTCCACAAAACAATTTCCAGTTTTCATTTGAATTATAGCTTTGAGCAGCGCTGGAATTTTATTAATTCTGCTCTAGATATTTTCATGAAGAATCCCATAGCCGGCACCGGACTGGCGACTTTTCAGCAGGTCTATCCACGGCACGCTTTTTCTGTCTTAGAACAGCCCCGCTATGCCCACAATTATTATTTGCAGACGGCGGCCGAGACAGGTATCGCCGGTTTTTTGGCTTTGATGGGTTTTATAATATCTTTGCTGGTGGTTGTTTATCGGGCGACAAAGAAATTTTGGACTGATGATAGCCGGCGTCCTTATTTACTCGGGTTGGCCTTGGGTCTCCTGGGCTCCTGCTTCCATTCTTTGTTTGATTTTGGTTGGCAGTTTCCGGCTGTATTTTTGCTTTTCTGGATAAGCGGCGGAATATTCATGGGCCAAAAGAGCGTTGCGGAAACAGAAAAAATATCTGAAGAAAAACCAACTAGGTCAATTATAAAAATAATCAGTAAATTAACTTTGGTGATTGTCAGTCTTTTTATCCTGGTCCGCGGTCTGACTTTATTTTTGTCCCAATCTTATGAGGATCGTGCCGAATTGAAAAAAATTGAAGGTGATTTAGCGGCCACGTCGGAGTTTTACAGTTTGGCAGTAAAACTAGATCCGGCTCCAAAAAAGCAGCGCGCTTATGCCCAGGCCTTATTTCAGCAGGGTGCCGCGGACAAAGATAGACTGCCCGAATTGTCGGCCCAGGCCGAAAAAATATTTCAAAATATTTCTAAGTATAATCCCGGAGATTATTTCTCTTTTTATGAAGCCGGTAAGATGTATTTCATGTTAAAGGAGTATAGCCAAGCAGAGGCGGCCTACCAGCGCGCCATAGAGCTTGATCCGATTTTTCATCCGGATTTTTATTATGATTTGGCCTTTCTCTATTATTCCCAGGATAAATATGAACTGGTTATCGATACTTTGCAACCGGTTATTGATCGTTATAAAGATGTGTCCGTGTCCAGCAATCCGTATTTGCCCAACCAGTTGGCCTGGCAGAATTTTTTAGTCGGTCAGGCCTATCAACAACGGGGTAATATTGAGCAGGCACGGAATCATTGGCAGGAGTCTTTGCGATTGATGCCGGGCTTTCAGCTGGCTTGGGATGAGTTGAATAAATTGGGGCAGTAAATTATAATTATAATATAGTTACCTTCAACTTTTAATTTTTGTAAATTAATTGTGGTCATGGTCAGAGAAAGATCATATATCGTTTATGGCTTCACGGTGATAGAAATGTTGGTGGTGGTGGCTATCATCGGTATTTTGTCGATTATGGGTCTAGCTGAATTGCGCGGGACAAAAGAGTCGGCTCGTGACGCCATTAGGATGTCGGATTTGGCTCAGATACGTTTGGCGCTAAATATGTATTATGACGATAATAATTATTATCCCGCACCGGTTATGAGTGCCGTCAATCCTGGAGAGGGTCCGGATATCAGCACGACTTTAATGAACGGTACGATTTTTTCCCAAGAGAGAAATCCACTTTTCCCCGGGTACATCAGTCGAGTTTTAAAAGATCCGTTCAATAAACCAGGAAGCGATCTTTACTATCAGTACGATACCAATCAAAATAATGCCCATAAGCAGTACGTTTTTTGCTTTCATAAGGAGGGCGGGAATCGCAAATGGTTTTATTTTTACTCAACTGGGGTTTATGGGGAAGGCAATGAGTGTCCCTTGCTGCCCACAACCTAATTAAATATTTCAATCAGTATGAACCAAAAAGGATTGTCATTAGTCAGGTTGCTGATAGTCATGGCCGTAACTTGTGTCATTATCGGCGGGGCATTTTTGATGCTGAATAACGAAAAAGCCAAGACCAGGGACGCTAAAAGGCTCTCGGATATTTCCCGATTGCAGGCCGCTTTTCAGCTTCTGTATAACGAAACTGCCAGTTACCAGCAGGCCAGTCAGGGCGGCTGCGATCAAGTCGGTGTTTTGGTCAGTACTTGCAACTTGGCAAATTATATTCCCACCATTGCTCAAGTCAAAGATCCGGGCCGATATTCCTATAGAGTGACTCGGGTACCTTCCCAGGAAGGTTTTGAAATCACTTTTAACCTGGAGAAAAGTTACGGCAGCCTTGTCGCCGGCAAGCATACTTTAAGTCAGTCGGGAATTAAATAGAAATTGAATTTTTAATTACTAATTAAACTTCAAACCCAATTGGGCATTAGACATTGTCTCCTTGGACATTAATTAGATTTAGACATTCGTCATGATAAATTTTAATGCCCCCACTTTATGTTTTGGCCTTTTTTTGCTATAATTGTAAAGTTATGGCACCAGTTTTGATAATAATTTTAGGCCTGGTGGTAGGCAGCTTTCTGAACGTGGTGATTTGTCGTTTGCATAAGGAGGTTAGTTTCTTAGGCGGGCGGTCTTATTGCCCTTTTTGCCAACACACTCTAGGTTTTTGGGATTTGTTGCCTCTTTTTAGTTTTATTTTTTTGCGTGGCCGATGCCATTATTGCCGTAAACCGATCTCCTGGCAGTATCCCCTGGTTGAAGCGGCCACGGCCCTGGCTTTTCTCATTATTTATTTGCGTTATGGATTAGCCCCGGAGTTTTTTGTTTATTCGGTTTTCTCCTGTTTTCTGATTGTAATTTTTACTTATGATTACCGTTATTATCTGATATTAGACAAAATTACCGTTCCGGCGATGGTGGTGGCTTTGATTCTTTCAGTTTTTGTTTTAAAAATCAGCGGTTGGCACCTGTTGTACGGCTTTTTTTTGGGCGGCGGTTTTTTTCTGTTGCAATTTTTGGTTTCAAAAGGTAAATGGGTGGGCGGAGGCGATATTCGTTTGGGCGCCTTGATGGGTTTGATGCTGGGGTACAAGTATTTATTAGTGGCTCTTTTCGCGGCTTATGTTTTGGGTTCCTTAATCGGAATTCTGCTTATTATTTTTGGTAAAAAGGGCTGGACAAGCCAGGTGCCATTCGGAACTTTTCTAAGTGCCGGCACTTTTGCCGCTTTTATTTTTGGTCCGTCGGTAATTGATTATTATTATCAAGGATTGTTTATTTTATGAAAATTGCCGATCGTCGCGGATTTACATTAATGGAATTGCTGATCGTCATGTTTATCATGGGAGTTTTGACCATAATTGTCGTAGTTAACTTTCGCCACGGCAATCTTGTTAATGATCTAAAACAGGCCAGCACCGAGCTTTTACAGAATTTGCGTTTGGCCCAGCAATATACTATTGGCGGTAACAGTATTAACTACTGCCTTGCCGGCAGCAAAAGTAATGAGTACGGCGTTTGTATTGATGATTCTTCGTGCGGTGGTGAGGATGATAGCTGCCATAATGGTGTTCCTTTGGGTGGCTATGCTATCAATGTGGCTTCAACAGAAAATTATCAGTTATTTGGCGATACTGACGCAAATGGGGTTTTAAGCAATCCAGACTATAGAGTTATTGAAAAAAATATATTTTTAAAAGGTATACACATCAGCCGCTACAAATTCGGTTCGGCCAGCGGTCCAGAGATCGAACCTTCGGCAGAAAAATTTATTGTCGTCCGGTTCAGCCCGCCCGAAGGTACGGTGCATTTTTATGAAGGAGCCAGCGGCGCCGAGAGTACAGAAACGACCTTGACTTTACTTTTAAAAAGCGATTATCTGACCAATAACTGCCGACAGGTGATAATTAATCGGGTTTCTGGTCAGATCAGCGAGTTAACGAGCGGCTGTAGTTTGTAATATTTATTATGCCGAAAATATTTAATCAAAAGGGCCAGAGCTTATTAGAACTATTAGTTGCAATCCTAATTTTAGTGATGGTGGTTACCGCCACTATCACTTTGATTGTGACCAGCATTAACGCCGGCCGAGAAAGCAGAAATAAGCTTATTGCTGCCAGTTTGGCCCGGGAAGGTATTGAGATAGTGAGAAATATACGTGATAGCAACTGGGTTGACCCTACTTCACCGGCCTGGGATTCGGGTTTAGTTGGCCCAAATCCCGTCATACCTTTTGTGGGCTTGTCGACGCCGACAGTGTTGTATTATTCGACTGATTCGCAGGACCAGACGAGATTATTTCTTCATAACAACGTTTATTTGCAGGGCCGTGGCGTGCCGGGTTTAGCTACGGAATTTTACCGCCTTATGTATCTCAATGATATTTGTTTAAATACGACCGGGGATGAGCAGATCGTGGATAAAGATTCCACTGACGACTGCACTTCCATCGGTTCTGGCTATGAGAAAGTCGGTTTGCGCGTCATTTCCGAGGTGCATTGGCCTTCGGAAACTTCCGATAAAAAGGTGATTATAGAAGATCGTCTATATGATTGGCAGGTCCTCTAATAAATTTTTAATTTATCATGTATAATTTCCAGAAAAAAACTGCCCGTAACTCCGGTTTCACCCTAATTGAGATGATTATTGCTTTATCTATTTTTGTGCTGGTTGTATTGATGGTTAGTAATATTTTCGTGGTCATTAACCACAGTCAACGGCGTGTAGCCAACTTACAGAAATTACAAGATGACGTGCGTTATAGTCTGGAAGCCATGGCCCAGGAGATACGTTTGGGCAGGATTAATTATGATTATTACGTGACGGAAAATATCGATTTACATCCCGAGTCCGCGGTTATTGATTATCCTTTGGCGGTCATCAATCAGTCAGGGGAGTTCGTTTATTATCGGAAAAACGGTAACAATCTGGAATTTTGCAAAAATGATACGTCGGCTGATTGCCAGGAGTGGCAGGTAGTTACGCCCGTCGGGGCGATAGTTGATGAACTTAGGTTTATTATTACTCCCAGTGCCGACCCTTTTTCTGAAGTCGCTGAAAAAAGATGTGCCAGCGATGCGGACTGCGATGCTGATTATAATTCTTATAGATGCGATACTGTCCAGCAACGCTGTGAATATTTCAGCGATGGTGGTAATTTTCAGCCAAAAGTCAGGATTATTATGAAATCGGAGGGCACTGGCGATTTGCCGGCGGGGCAGGCCCGTATTGTCATACAGACATTAGTCTCTTCTCGTCTTATTAATAGCAAAGTCCAGAATTTATTTTATGATTAACCATTACGGTAAAAAAAATTCAGGATCGATTTTGGTTTATGTGCTTTTAATTATTTCTTTGATCACGGCTATTGCTTTGACGGTTTCGGTGATTATCATTAATGAACTGAAATTGACTACGAGTGTGGTTGATGCGACCATGGCCTATTATGCCGCCGAAGCCGGATTGGAAAGAGGTTTGTACGGCGTCAGAGTCATGCGGGAGAGCGGTGTTACCCTGACCGAGGCTTTGAGTAAGATTCAGGGTTACGCGGATTCAAATGATTTTGTGAACAACAGTACCTATACTGACGCGGGCAGCGCCACTCAGTCCTCGGAGATATCGCATCAAGTGCTAAAAGAAAACCAATATCTTCAGGCGGATTATTATAATGTTGATAATCCTTTGGCGCCGTCGGTGGTTAAATCTATAACTGTGCAGAACGGTACCCGGGCGTCAAACCCTGATACCGCTTCCTGGGCGGAAGTTTCTTGGATTGCCTGGAATGAAAACGGTACCCTGGGTGAATCCACCAGTGCGCGCAAGGTTGTCGGCCCCACAGATTTACAGCCGGATGAAATTCAGAGTGAAGGCTGGCCTATAAATTTAAACACTTTCGGAAGTGGTTTTGTACCGTCTGGTTACCGCGTCAGGATCAAGGCGCTTTTTGGCGATTTATCCAATATTTCCGTGACACCTTATGATCAGGTTGGCGGGCCGTATCAGGGAGGTAGCAAGGTGACTAATCTGGCCTCGCAAATTGTCATAAAATCCGTAGGCGAAAGGAATAAGTTTAAGCAGGCCCTGACCGCGATTTTGCCATGGAAGCTGCCCTTGTTTGGTTTGTACGATTATGTGCTGTTTAGCGAAGGTGAAATCGCCAAGACCACGATTTTGAGCCAACCGGTTTATTCATCCGGGGTGATACAGGTGGAGGCGGATCTGGATTATGATATACCAGAGCAATGTGATAGTGAATGTGTTCAATGTCAAAGACCCAAAGGTAAGTGGAATGGCGAGGTATGTTTTTCTGATTCAGATATGTTTGGTGGCGAAACTTTTGTCAAGTGTAATACCGAAACAACGTTTAGTAAAGGTCATTGTGTAATGCAGGCGGAAGGCAATAAGTATTGGGGTTGGACCCTACCGATTCCTGACCATGTTCCCGCTGGAGATAATTACTATGTATCCATGAGGGCTTTATATTCCGGAGACAAGTCTTGCGCTTCAGGTGATTGCGGACGAAGAATCGCTGTGGAAATTAACGGACAATCATCTATTGTTGGAGATCACGACAACGACATATCTGACACGGTTTGGCAGACCTGCACCATACCTGAGAGTTTCACCATCGGCAATCTGATGGAGCCGGCCAGCCGGACAATAAAATTTACCATTGAGCCGTTAGCCGGGGTTGGTTCTCCCAGCGGCTGGGATGACGGAGAAAAGGTTCTGGTTGACTGGTATCAATTGAGCACTTATAAGATATTTCCGGATTGCCCGTGATTTAATATAATATTTGGAGAATGAGCAAATCGTGCGCATTTTGTCGCCTTCAATAGTAGCATTGCGGTTTTTATATTTATTCGTCATGCTGGATTAAATTCAGCATGACAAGTGAGTCAAAAGGTATTTTGATGAATAAACAAGAAGCCAAAATTCGTATCCAGAAATTAAAGAAGGAGATAGACCATCATCGCTATCTTTATCATGTTTTGGATAAACAGGAAATTTCGGATGCGGCTCTGGATTCTTTGAAGCATGAACTTGATGAGTTAGAAAAGCAATATCCTGATTTAGTCACGCCTGATTCACCTACCCAGCGCGTGGGCGGTCAACCTCTGAGTGAGTTTAAGAAAGTAACGCATAAAGTTAGGATGCTGTCCTTGACTGATGCCTTTTCTTTTGAAGAGCTTCAGGACTGGGAAGATCGCAACGTCAAATTAGTATCAGACCGTAAAGAGCTGGATTATTACGCTGAAATTAAAATGGATGGATTGGCTGTCACCTTAATTTATAGGGGTGGTGTTTTTTCACAGGGCGCCACGCGCGGCGACGGCCGTGTAGGCGAGGATATTACGCAAAATCTCAAGACGATCGAAGCGATTCCTTTAAGGTTAGAAATAGGTAAATTACCCAAAGCCAATCGAGCACTGGCTGAAAAAGAATTGGAAATCAGAGGCGAAGTCTTTATGACTAAAAAAGTTCTGGAGCAGTTAAATCGCGAGCAGGAAGAGAAAAGGCTGCCGGTTTTTGCCAATCCGCGCAATGCCGCAGCCGGTTCAGTGCGTCAGCTGGATCCGAAAATTACCGCTTCAAGACATTTGAATTTTATGGCTTACGATTTGGTTACTGATCTCGGCCAGCGGACGCATCAGGAGTCCCATGAACTGATGAAGCTGTTGGGTTTTCGCGCTGGTGAGTATAATGAGTATTGTCGAGATGTCCAAGCTATTGAAGCCTATCACGAAAAAATAGGAAAAATTCGGCCCCAGTTGCCTTATTGGACGGACGGTATTGTCGTTAATGTAAATAATATTGATTTATTTAAACGTTTAGGTGTAGTAGGTAAGGCGCCACGCGGTGCCTTGGCTTATAAATATCCGGCCGAGCAAGCCACTACTATCGTTGAAGATATTCAGGTTCAAGTCGGTCGGACCGGCGCTTTGACACCGGTGGCTCATTTGAAGCCCGTAAAAGTTGCAGGCTCAACCGTTTCCCGGGCGACTCTGCATAACCTGGATGAGATTGAGCGCTTGGATGTCCGTATCGGCGATACGGTAATTTTGCAAAAAGCCGGCGATGTCATTCCCGACATCGTAAAAACTTTGCCGAATTTGCGCACGGGCCGAGAGAAAAAATTTAAAATGCCCGAAACATGCCCAGTCTGCGGTTCAAAAGTAATACGTAAGCCAAAAGAGGTGGCTTATTATTGTTCCAATAAAAAATGCTACGCCCAGCAGCATGAAGCTCTTCGTCATTTTGTATCCAAGGCGGCTTTTGACATTGATGGTCTTGGTCCGAAAATATTGGAGCAATTGGCCGCGGCCGATTTGGTCAAGGATGCGGCCGATCTTTTCAATTTGAAAGAGTCAGATTTGCAGTCGCTGGAGCGTTTTGGCGAGAAGTCGGCGGAAAATTTAGTCGCCGCCATTGCCGCGGCTAAAGAAATAAGCCTGGCCCGTTTTATTTATGCGCTGGGCATCCGTCATGTGGGCGAGGAAACAGCTATTGATCTGGCTCAAAAGTTCGGTACTCTTGAAAATTTAATGCAGGCTACTTTTGAGGAAATCAATAATATTCACGATGTGGGCGAGGTGGTTGCCAAAAGCATTTATGATTACTTTCACGATAAGCACAACTTGATATTGATCAAAAAGTTATTAGAGCGCGGCATACATATTAAATCAGAGAAGAAAATAGCGGCAAAAACCGCTTTAACTGGTAAGAAGATAGTGGTGACCGGTTCGCTGGACAGTATGTTGCGCGACGAGGCTAAGGAGCGAATCCGTCAGGCTGGAGGTAATTGGGCCTCGTCAGTCTCCAAAAATACTGATTACGTGGTGGTGGGCTCTGAGCCTGGATCTAAGGTCGATAAGGCAAAAAAGTTGGGAGTGAAAATGATTTCGGAAAAGGAGTTTTTGAAATTATTGAAGTAGTTGATCATAGACTCATAAGATATGTTTCAAGCGCAAGTCTTTGTGCCGGCGCTTCCATTTTTTTTAATTTAGTATACACTGTAAGGCCGAAAAACTTACTTAAGATCCCCCACACCATTTATGAAAAAGTACGAATGTTCATTAAAATCAGCTAGGTTGGTATTTTTAATTTATAACTATAGGAGTTTAATTATTTTAAAACTTAAATGGTGTGAGGGTTATTTACTTAGCTCAATTTTCATCACCGATTTTTGCAGTCCAAAGTATTTATTTCGGTTCGAAAATTTTGTTAAGTAAACAAAAATCCCGGGTGTTCAGTCATCAATGGAGCCCCCAAAATATATGAAAGGAGGAGGGATGACTTACTTGCCCGGGCTTGGCTATACTGGTGGGAGTAGAGGTAAGTGGGGATGCTTCCACTTATTTTTTAGCTACTGCCACGCCAGGTTATTACGGGCGGGCATTCTCCGGCCTGAATCCATCTAGCGGAGGGGAATACTAGACAGTTAAGGTCAGGAAGGTTGGCCCGCCCATTGCTCGGCTAAAATAATTAAAAATATTAGCGTTCGGCAAGCAAATACTAAATAATCTGTTAATATTTGTCAAGATATCGACTCTGGATTGATTGTTAATCTTTGACTTTGATGATATAATTTTTGTATATGGAATTTACAAAAAAAGACGTTGTCAAGCTGGCTCAGCTGGCTAGAATCGGTCTTAATGAAGCAGAAAAAGAAAAATTCGCCGGACAAATTTCTTCTATTTTGGAATACGTAAAACAGATAGAAGAAGTTGACACCAGCCGGGTAACTGCCAGCGGCTTTCACGGCCAACTGGTCAATATTTTGCGTCCAGACTCGGTCAAGTCGTATCCGGGCGCGGCTAAAATTATCGCCCAGTTTCCTGAAAAATTCGGCAATCTTAATAAAGTAAAAAAAGTTTTTGAATGATGTCTATGCAATTGTCTGAATTAACTATAGAGAAAGCGCACCAAGGCCTGATAAATAAAGAATTTTCCTCGCGCGAATTAACCGAGGCCTGTTTGGCCGAGATAAAAAAGCGCGATGATGAATTGCACGCTTTCTTGACTGTTACGGATGAGCTGGCTCTTCAACAAGCTGTGGAGGCAGACAAAAGAATTCATTCGGGAGAGGCGGGGCCGCTAACCGGCATCCCTATAGCCGTTAAGGACAATATCGTCATTGATGGCGTGCGCACTACCGGTGGCTCTAAGATTTTGGATAATTATACAGCAATATACGACGCCACGGTCATTACTAGATTAAAGAAAGCTGGCGCGGTTTTTGTGGGTAAAACCAATATGGATGAATTTGCCATGGGTTCATCGACTGAAAATTCCGCCTATGCCAAAACGGCGAACCCGCACGATCGTACCCGCACGCCCGGCGGTTCCTCTGGCGGTTCGGCCGCAGCTGTGGCCGCAGATTTGTGTTTGGGCGCCTTGGGTTCTGATACAGGGGGGTCCATCCGCCAGCCGGCGGCTTTCTGTGGTGTGGTTGGACTAAAGCCGACCTACGGCCGCGTTTCCCGTTTCGGTCTTTTGGCCATGACTTCATCACTGGATCAGATTGGCCCTCTGACCAAAACAATCAAAGATAATGCTCTGATGTTTCGGGTCATTGCCGGACGTGACGAAAATGATTCCACGACCGTCGAGGCACCGGCCGTTGATATTAAAAAAATTGAGCAGGGTATTGAGGGTTTGACAATTGGATTACCGCATGAGTATTTCGTCGAGGGCATGGACGAGCGGGTGCGTGACTTGGTAGAGAAAGCCGCCGAGCAGCTGAAAAAACTAGGCGCCAAGATAATCAAAGTGAATTTGCCGCTGACAAAATACGCCTTGGCAGTTTATCAGCTGACCGTAACCTCCGAGATCTCGGCTAATTTGGCCCGTTATGACGGGATACGGTATGGTTTTTCGGAAAAAGACGGGGCCAAGACATTATTGGAAACCTATATGAAATCAAAGGCCAAGGGATTTGGCGATGAGGTTAAGCGACGGATTATTCTGGGCACTTTCGCTTTGTCGGCTGGATATTATGATCGGTATTATCTCAAAGCCCAAAAAGTTCGGGCGCTGATCACCCAAGAGTTTCAGAAAATATTCAAAAAGGTTGATTGTTTACTGACACCGACGGCGCCCAGCGTCGCTTTCAAACTGGGAGAGAAGTTTAGTGATCCGCTGATGATGTATTTGTCCGATATTTATACTTGTCCTGCCAATATCGGCGGTATTTGCGGTTTATCTCTACCCTGTGGTTTTGTGGGAGGTCTGCCGGCGGGTTTGCAGCTTTTGGCTAAGCCCTTGGATGAGCAAACGCTTTTCCGTGTGGGCTGGCATTATGAGCAAGTCACTCAATGGCACCTCAAGAAGCCGCCATTTACCTGATTGACGATTTGGCATTTTTTGGTATAATTAGATCATAAAAGGTAAAGTAATTTTTTATTATGACTACTAAGCAGGATTCCAAATTTAAGTCAAAAGTATTATTGGTCGAGGATGACAAAATGCTGGCGGATATGTATGTCACCAAATTTTCCAGAGAGGGCATGGAAATATTAAAAGCCGAAGACGGCGCTAAAGGCCTGGAGATGGCCAAGAAAGAAAAGCCGGACCTGATTCTTCTGGATATTATCATGCCCAAACTTGATGGTTTCGCCGTTTTGAAAGAATTGAAAAAAGATCCCGGCATGTCCGATACGCATATTCTGCTATTGACCAATTTAGGCCAGTCCGAAGACGTGGAAAAGGGCAAGCAACTCGGAGCGGATGATTATTTTATTAAGGCCAATCACACGCCGGCGGAAATAGTCGCTAAAGTCAAATACCTGTTAGCTAATAAAATGAAGAAATAAAAATTTATGGCCAGTCAAGACCCGAGAAAAGAACGAACGGTTGTTTTATTAAAACCGGATACGGTTAAGCGCGGAATAATCGGCGAAATCATTTCGCGTTTTGAAAAAGTTGGCTTAAAAATTGTTGCCCTGAAAATGGTCTGGGTAGACCAAGATTTGGTGGCTAAGCACTATCCGGATAACCGAGACTATTTGATCGCGGTGGGTAATAAGACTTTGAAAAGTTATGCCGAATACGGAAAAGATCCAGGCGAGGAATTGGGCACCAAAGATCCGTATGAGATTGGGGCAATGGTCAGGAAGTGGAATATGGATTTTTTGAGCTCCGGACCGGTGGTAGCCATTCTTTTGCAGGGTTTGCACGCCGTTGATAATGTGCGTTTGATGGTTGGGCACACCTTGCCAAGGTTTGCCGAGCCGGGCACGATTCGCGGCGATTATTCCATGGATTCGCCGATACTGGCTAATCTGGATAAAAGACCGGTAAAAAATATGATTCATGCTTCAGGCAACGTTGAGGAAGCGCAATTTGAATCCCAGCTGTGGTTTCGTGACAATGAGATTCACGACTATAAAAGGGTGGATGAAGATATTATGTATTAATATTAATTTTTTCTACTGTTCGTTGATAATAGAGATGTATTTTGCAAGAATATTTTAGGATAAGGAGGAGGGAAATTGCTCGAAGAACATTCAAATCCTGAAGGACAGTCGGTTCATTATTCATTTGATCCCGCTGGTGAGTGTCCAGTTAGTGACCGGCACCAGCCCATTGAAACGGAGGTTGCCTTTTTATCAAAGAGCCCCGGCGATAAAAGATTCGAATTTGGCACCGGACTTATTTGCAAAAAATGCGGTATACCGTTAATGGACTCCAAGGATCTTGGTTCTAAAACCGATTGAAATTTTTTTTAAAAAACGCCACGGTATTTATCTCCGTGGCGGTTTTTTTGATAAATTTACGGTGATGTTTATAATTGAATTATCAAATATGAGCTCAAACAAGTTTAAAAATGTTATAAAACAAGGGAATCCTCGAAAATTGTGGACACTAATTTTGGTAATTATTGTAGTTTTTTTATCCGTAAGTGCTTATTACCGTTTTAACCAGAATGCGTCTAGTGATATTACTTTGTCTGATGAAAGTGCTCAAAAGGTTATCGATCAACTTTTAAAAAATAATGCGACCGAGTTTTATTTATTGGCAAAAGCAGATCGTGATTTTGTAGTAGACAAAATTGTTGAAAGGAAAATTAATTTAGATTCGGAGTCTTTATCACTTCTGAAGACCACGTTGACGGATCAGCAGGTGAGCGCAATTGCCGACGACTTGATTAAACGAAAAGAGCTCGAAAGTTTTAATAATCTTTCAAAAGCCGATCAGAATTTGATAATAATTGTTATTACCCAGTCAGGATTATACCCAGAATACTCGACAGAAGATAATTTGTCCGAAGCTGAATCTGTTTTTGGCGATACGGGATATACAGGCTGGGATATGTGATTATTATTTTTTGTTGTTCTTTGATTTGACAGTAAATGAAAGGAGGTGAAAGGAAAAATTTGTTGGAGGTAATGCGTGAAACGTTTTTAAACAAAAATTATTGGAGGATTGGCCGTGTTTCAGCACGCGAAAGCAGTTTTTGGTTTATTTCTGTCAACTTTTGTTATTATATTCATCGGATGTAATAACAAAGATAACGACAGCAACCTTGTTGCTTCAACGGCCGATTCAAAAACGGCCGCAGAAAAAGTTTCTTATGCGGTGGATCGCCTACTGAAAAGTGATACTGTCTATTTCTACTCTCTTTCCGAAGAGTTACAGGACTTAGTTAGGCAAGATATAGTTGGGAAGAAAATCTACCCGTTTGACGTAAAACCTGTCGATCCGCCGCCTTTATTGCTTTCTTTGCCTGACTGTGGGGGTTTACTGGACTCAATATTGGTTGCATGAAATAGTCGAGCAACGTGATACGCAAAGCGGTTTACTTTATGAAGTCGGACCGAATTGCTATATGGATGCTCCTGGTGATGACTGCGGAACAGATGATGACGACTACATGTTGAGCTTTTATTTGGTAGGCATAACGAAAGCATCAATCAGCTTGCCCCGATGTTGAAGTGGTATTCGACCAGCTGGTGGGTTAGATTGCTGTTGGGTAACACGGACGTACGAATTTATCAACAAACACCAGAGACGGGCGTCGATAATTACGACATAAAAATGTGTCTTGACGACTACTATCTGCCCTATTTCGAGACGTTTCGTCTGCGTAAATATTAATTTTTGCTCTTTAAATACCCATGGATGCTATTTCATGGGTATTTTTTTGACTTATTATTTTATTTGTTTATAATTAATATGTAATATGGATGAAAATAAGCCCCAAAATAAAATAGGAATGGAAAATTTTCCCAAATCAGGGCTTATTTTGGCCATTATTATTATCTAGCTGCCTGATGGTTAGCCAGTAGTTTTTTAGTAAGACACCGACTAGCCATCATGCGGCTAGTTTTTTTGTATTTTCGTACATTTTTATCCAAATAAACATTAGATAAGGAGGCCAGCAATGTGTAGTCAAATGAGCGCAGTCAAAGCCAGGAAGTTCGTGGGAAGAATTTGTCCCAAGTGCCAAAAAGGCGTGATAGAGTACGTGTTGGCGTATCACGACCCAATGGCTGGCAACAAAGTTGAATTACGATGTTCAGGGGCAAATTCTTGCAATTTCAAAGTGGAGGTAGTACTGGATAAATAGTTCATTTCAGCTAATTTACCGCCTGTTAATTTTACGGGCGGTATTTTTTATAATTTTTTAAAACCCGCTAAATTATAAGCGGGTTTCGTATTGGTAAAATTTTGTAATATTTCTATAATATAATAAAATAAGTAAAGTTTTTCAATTTCGCAATGTTTAACTTGGTCGCAATTATTGGACGAGGTGCGAACCTATTTTGAGCAAAACTTTGACTGACTTGTGCGTCGCCTTCGGCGGCGCACACCCACCCCCACCCAGAAACGGCGGGCGGGCAAAAATTCCTTCCTCCAGACCCCCTTCCTTTTTGCCCGCCTGCTGGAAACCCGAAAGCGTTTTTTCGGACGGCGGCGGGACTTTAAATTGGACAGTGGGTGGGTTCAGCTAGCTATCATTCTATCAAAATTTAGCTTTCAATAAAGGTTTTTAGGTTGCTCAAACAAGTTTTAATTTCTTGATCCAAAGAGTTTGTATCGGTTATCTCATCAATCTTTTTCACCAACTTTTGAAATTTACTCTCCCCGGTTACTCCCAGTTTTGCCTCAAAACTTGTTGAAAATCTTGTCTTCTTTCCATTTTCGGCGTTATTTTCAATCGCTGTGTTTTCGTTTGTCGGTTCATCGTCTTCCGCTTTATCATTGTCATAAATCGTAAAGTAATCTATGCCAAAAACTTTACAAATCATTTGATAATTTTTGATTTTCGTTTTGCCCCACGCCGGAATTATTGAAACAGAAAAATTATCAACATCACAGCTGGAAAGTTTCAAAAGTTTCGGCAAGCCATATTTTTCCGACGGGCCTTCGACCAAAACGCATTTTTTGGCAAAAAATAACTCAAGATTTTCGCGCAATATTGTACTGATATGCAAATTTTTTGTTGCGTAATCATCAAGATAATCCGCCCTTGTTCCATTTTGTCCATCTGTTGCGGTGATCTGCTCTTGTAAAATCTCCTTTTTTGGAAAAACTTGAAAATCTGAAATTGAACGGATTTGTTTCCAGTTTTTCAACGAAATAAAATTTTCAGATTGGGTGGAATAAACGAATTGCAGATCGGTTTGTTTGGTAAAAACCTCATACATTTTCTTTTGCCAGTCGCTATGCATATGCAGTTCCGGCTCGTCAATAATCAAAACAATAGGGATTTTCTCTTGGTCGGCGACATACGCAAAAAGAGCGTAAGCAATCAAGATGTTAAAACCAGAGCCAAGATTGTCAGGCAAAAGCAATTTTTTGCCTTCCTTTTTTGCGACAAAAGCTGATTTGTAAGGTTGGTCAATATCAATAAAATCAATCTGAAAATTTTTGTCATCGCAACAAATCGCTTTTACTTTTTCGTTTATTCTGTTAATCAATATGCTCTTTTCGTCCACAATGCCCCGTAACGATCCGGCAAGCGTGTTATATTCGCAGGAAATCGTATTTTCGCCGCCTGCCTGCTTTTTCTTATACTTCCAATGCAGGTCGGTTAAAATTTTCGCGATAAGAGAATAATTGCCGGCAACATCATCGTCTCTGTCCTTTGAGAGATAGTAAGATTTTGGACATTTTGTCAGGCGATTTGGATTGTAAGTAAGCTGATAACTTATTACTTTGGCATTACGCTCTTGCCCGTCTTTAAGTTTGTAAAAAACGGTATAACCTTCTTTGATTTGGTCAATCCTAGAGGCTTTGCGCGCTTTTTCATCTTCTTCAAAAATACTCTCATCAATATCGCCAACAATCGGCAAAACATACTTATTGATGATAAAAGGATCGTCTAAAACCTTTTCCGGTTTTTCTCGCCGCTTAATCGTGAGCTTGATTTTATTGCAGGGAATAATAATTGTTTCAAGCTGATTGGTGTTTGAGCGAACATCAAGTGTTGCAAAAAACGGCTTTTCCGTCTCGCCCTCAATTACAATCTCGTCTTTTATATCTTTTGCGTCACTGTTAAAATCTTTCTCATTAATTTTTGTCGGCAAATAATCCGAGCCGATTAAAAAATTCAACGCTTCCAAAATAGCAGTTTTGCCGCTTCCGTTTCTGCCGATAAAAGCGGTTAAGCCATTATTTAAGTTTATTGTTGTGCCTTTTTCGTCCGTTCCTTTTCCGAAACAGCGAAAATTTTTGATTGTAAGGGATTTGATAAACATAACTATATTTCTCTTAAAACATCAGAAATTTTTTGCTCCAATATCTTTATCAATTTTTTATTCACCTCAATGATTTTTTCCTGCTCTTCCATATCTGCAACCAGCTGTTTTTGGACTTCAAGCTGTGGGAGTGGGATTTTAACCTTTCCTAAATTAAGACGACTTATCCTTTGCCTACTTGCACCGGTTAAGTATTGAGCAAGACTACTAAAATAATCACCAGTCATTGAATATAATAGGAAGAATTTCGGAATAACTTTTTTATTGTCAAATCTAACAATAGTACAATCAACTGCTGTGATCGCTCTTGTTTCTAATTTTGGTAGCAAACAAGCACGACCAACTGGATCGGGTAATCGCGAAATTAAAATATCACCTTCAAAAATTTCTGTACACTTTAATTTCTTGAATGTATTTTCGGAAACGAAGCGCGATTTTTCTGCTTTATCTAAATACTCGCCTATGCCGATATTTCCAGTTTGAATAAGTCTTATACCGTTGTCTGCTTGATCCTTGCTCTCAATCCAATTACCATCTTCAAAAAAGTTAGCAACTTTTTCTAACTCTACCCACTCAACATCTTCTAATTTCCTAAGTGACTGGCCAAAATAGCGTCTCTCTCTCTCAAGATTTTCAATTACCGCTTTGGCGGCTTCAATGGCTTTTTGTTTTACTTCAATTTGCTCAACGATTTCTTTTTGAACTTCAAGCGGCGGAAGGGGGATTTTATACTTTTCAACATCACCTTTTGACATAAAAGGTTGACCGCCACCTCGTTTAGGCAAGGTATTACTTTTCATTATGTAGAACAGAAATTTTGGCTTCAATTTCTTACTATCAGGCGTAATAGTGATTGTATTTTTTATAGCAGTAAATTTTTCGGTCGGATAAAATACCTTACCACAATTTGCGCCGATTGCAGACAGAACAGTAACACCAACTTCGTGCTCAAAATGATTAATTCGACCATCAGCGCCGGTAGCGCTCACACCGAGAAATTCACCATTCTTAATATAAGATTTCTTCGTTAGTTCAGTGTTACCCCAATCAATCTTAGTAACTTTTTGCAACTCCACCAATGGCCATTTTTGATTGACGAAATTCACAGTTTCTATGTATCTATCTCCAGAAAGATTATAATCACCACTTTGAGCAATTTTTTCTTTGGCAACAAGATGAGCGATTTTTGCCTGCTTCTCGTTCAATTTAAATTCATTGCTTTCTTTTAATGCGTTTTTGTATTTTTTGATTATTTCTAACGCTAACGGCAAATCATTTTTATCTATTTCCCGCCTTTGCGCGCCAAGGTCATAGCCGTCGTTTTTAATTTTCAAAAATAAAAGGTCTTTTGTTTTCTTAGCTAAAGCATTATCAAAAAGCAAAACGCTAGTCTTTACTCCTGAATACGGCTGAAAGACGCCCGGCGGCAGAGAGACAACGGCAAAAAGGCCGTCTTCAATCAAGTTTTTACGCAATTGTTTGTAAGCATTGGCAGATTGAAAAATTATCCCTTCCGGCACGATAATGCCGGCTCGGCCGTTGGGTTTTAGATGTTCTAAAATATAATCAACAAACAGGACTTCCGCGCGATTGGCTTGCACCGAAAACCTCTTATGCGGGCGGATGCCGCCTTTGGGCGACATGAACGGCGGATTGGCCAGCATCACGTCAAAATTGTCTTCCCATTTTTCTTCGCTCGTGAGTGTATCGTATTCAAAAATGGTTGGGTTTGGAAAACCGTGCAGATATAAATTGACTTTGGAAAGCCGCACCATATCAGGCGAAATATCATAGCCGACAAAATGATCCATCAATTTTTTCCGCTCGTCCGGAGTCAAGGGTTTTTCTTTATTTGTTTTCAGAATATGCTTATAGGCAGAAATTAAAAATCCAGCCGTTCCGCAAGCGGGGTCGCATATTGTTTCGTCTTTTTTCGGAGCAACCGCCGCCACAATAAAATCAATAATATGGCGTGGCGTGCGGAATTGTCCAGCGTCGCCTTGTGAGCCAAGAATTGAAAGCAGATATTCAAAAGCATCGCCTAAATCTTCGCTATGGTCATAAGTAAATCCGTTAATTTCTTTCAAAAATAAATTCAGAGTTTCGGAGTCGCGATACGGCAAAAATGCGTCTTTGAAAATGTCGCGGAAAAGCTGGGGGATATGCGGATTGCGAGATAAAAAAGTAATCGCTTCAAGATATAAATCAAGACGCTCGTGTCCGCCAAGTTTGGCGTCCATCAATTTTGTCCACGCGTATTTTTCGTAGCCGTTGGTAAAAAAGCGCGCTTTGCCGCCAAGCTCCTGCGCTTCTTTGTCCATATCGTCCATAAACTTGTAAATTAAAGCGGTGGTGATTTGCTCAACTTGCGCTTTGGGGTCCGGCACTTTGCCGACCAAAATATCGCGGGCGGAGTCAATTTTTCTTTTGGTTTCTTGAGTGAGCATATTTAGTCCGTTAGATAATTTTCATACTAACTTACATAAAAGTATTAAGCGACACATAATCTTTGACGTATTCCGGCACAACTTCTCGCCAGCCGTTTAGGTCGCGAAAGTCTTTCATCGTAACTTTTGGATTAGTGGCAAAACGGCTGTATTCTTTGGTTTCCACAATGTCGCGGATTTCCGGATCAGTGATATACGCCTTGAGATAATTTTTGATAAGCAGTGCATATTTATTATCTGGCTTGTAAATCGCAACAAACTTTTCAAATTCTTCTTCCAAAAGCTCGTCTTTGGTTTTAAATTTCTTTATACCGCCAAAAATTTTTTCAATAAATTCTCTAAGTGTGATGCGTCGGTCGGCCTTAACTGCTTTGCGCAGCTTTTCCAGATTGAAGTAATCCTCAGGCTTTTCAAAAATTTCCCCTTTGACATATTCTTCAACGCCTTGAATATCTCCTTGTTCGTATTTTTGCTTAACTATTGGATCATTTTTTACAGTTTGTTCAAACTTTTCAAACAGCTTCCAGTCAACTTTCATGCCGGCAAGGCCGACGGCTTTTTCCGAAAAAGTTTTGAGCGGATCAGGATTAAAAATGCTCACCTCGTCAATATCAACACCTTCGCCGCCCTCCGTTCGTGTTCCAGTTTTAATCGGTAATTGCAAAACTTGGTCATAATTATATTTTTCTTCAAAATATTCACAATTAGCAAAGAAATCAAAAAGTTTAAAAGTTTCTTTTTCTGCTATTATTTCTTCACTATCAGCATCTTTGTATTTAAATGTATATTTTCTTGTGCCTCGTCCTTTAATTTGGATAAAATCAGTCGGTGAAAAAATCGGACGCATCAAACAAAGATTCAAAATATCCTGGCAGTCGTAGCCGGTCGTCATCATGCCGACAGTTACGCAAACTCTGGTTTTGCTGGATTTATAGCCCGCTAGCCATTTTGTTTGGCCGTTTAAGTTGTTGTTTGCGAAATTGATAGTAAATTGCTGTGCGTCTTTGATATTGGAGGTAACTTGCACGGCAAAATCGGAATTATATTTGCCGGGCCAAAGTTGATCAGCAAACTGGTTTAAGATTTGGGTAACTTTTGAAGCATGTTTTTGGTTGACGCAAAAAACAATGCTCTTGCCGATTTCGTCGCTGATTGGGTCTTTAAGCGCGTTTTCCAAAAATGTTTTGCAGAAAATCTGATTGGTTTTTTCTGAAAAAAACTTTCGTTCGAAATCTTTTTGAAAAAAGGTTTGTTCTTCCTCTATGCCTTCCTCATTTTCAACCATCAAGGCATAACCTTTTTCGGATAAAAGCTCGGTGGTGATTTCAGTTCTCGCGTCTGCGACAACCGGATTGACAAGATAGCCGTCTTTTACGCCGTCCAGCAAACTATAACGGAAAGTCGGCTCGCCGGAAGGACAGCCAAAAGTTGTGTAAGTGTCTAAAAGCTGGCGACGTTCCCACGCTCGCGGGTCTTTTTCGCTGATTTTTTGCGGGTCAATGTTTTTGAGATAATCTTTCGGTGTTGCCGTAAGCCCTAATTTATAGCCGACAAAATACTCAAAAACAGCGCGGCTGTTTCCGCCAATGGAGCGATGGGCTTCATCAGAAATTATCAAGTCAAAATCAGTGGGCGAAAAAAGTTTTTTGTATTTATTGTCAAACGATAAACTTTGCACAGTTGAAACAACAATTTCCGCCTTTCGCCAGTCATCGCGATTTTCTTTGTAAATCACACTGTTAAAATCGTTATGCAGGATTTTTTTGAAATTTTTGTACGCTTGGTCTTCCAATTCTAACCGGTCAACCAAAAACAAAATTCTTTTAGCGTTTCCTGTTTTCAAAAAAAGTTTAATCACACCGGCTGAAACAAGTGTCTTGCCTGTTCCGGTCGCCATTTCAAAAAGATAGCGGTCATTTCCTTTCTTCGCCGAATTTTGCAAAGCATGAACTGCAGCTAATTGATAGGGGCGCAAAAATTTCAAATCTTGCTCTTTGATAAAATCTGCTCTTTGCGTTTCATCAATCCATCGAGGATCTTTTTGATAAGTCGGGTTTTGCGTTTGAACAATATAATCGCTTTCAACTTTTTCCTCTGAAAGAATTGAAAAGCTCGGTTTGAAAGTTTCCAAATGCTTCAAAGATTCATAAGTTGGGAAAGTAGTAATAATTGCCGGATTGCCTCGTTCCAAATCCCAAAAGTAATGAAGATTGCCGTTTGAAAGTATAATAAAGCGAGCGTTTTGAGATTGGGCATAACGGCGGGCCTGCTCTTTGCCGTCAAGCGGGTCTTTGTCTTCCGATTTTGCCTCTAAAACTACCAGTGGAAATCCCTTGTCATCAAGCAATAAAAAATCAATAAATCCTTTTTTGGTTTTTTCAAAATCGTTGCCAAATTCATCAATGGCTTGCTTTGTGATTTTGGCGTTGTTTTCCAAAACAATATTTGCTTTTCCGTTTTCATCATCAAAAAATCTCCAGCCGGCATTTTGAAGCAACTCATTGATTTTTATTCTGGCCTTGGCTTCTTTTTGCATAATTTTATTTGTTGACTAAATCATCAAGCGAAACGCCAAGGGCTTTGGCGATTTTGCTTGCCGTGTCCATTGTCGGGCTTTGTATGGCGCCGGACTCAATTTTTATGATCGTATTATGGGAAATATTAGCCAATTTGGACAATTTGTCCTGCGACAAACCCCGTTGCTTTCGCAACTTCTTTATATTCTTTGCTATTGTTGTTTTTTTCATTGACATTATGGTATGATAGTATTAGTATTAAAATACAATAATTTATCTACAATTAGATGACTAATACTAACATTATAGTACACAATTTAATTTGTTTAGTCAACAAATAGGAAGTTTCTTGTTGTCGCCCGCGCACGGGTGGGCTGGGGCAAGGGCAATACTTCTTTTTCTTGCGACGCATTTTGCGAAACAAAATACAAATTCCGACGGCATTCAAAGCGAGGACGTGGCGGAAAGAGGGGGTTGGGGGGAAGGAATTTTTGCCCGTCTGCTTTCCGCGCCAAAGGCGCGGCGAGCGAGCAACCAATCGCCTCTGAATTTCAAAAAAGTCTAACTTGGTCGGGGTAGTGGGACTTGAACCCACGGCCTCATGCACCCCATGCATGCGCGCTAGCCAACTGCGCCATACCCCGATAGATTTTCATTATATGTGAAAAAGGTAAATAAAGCAAAAACGAAATTAGTAAGAGTATTAGATGCATTAAATAAATTATGCTTTTTAAACTTAAAAAAGAACTTCGAGGTTTAGCCAACCCCCAGCAAGCCAAAATTCTCCAGCGGTTTTTCAAAACCGGTCCGGGTGAATACGGCGAGGGCGATATTTTTCTGGGTATAAAAGTTCCAGTCCAGAGATCGGTGGCTAAAAAATATCTGGATCTGACATTTTCAGAAATTCAGCAGCTTTTAAGAAGTAAAATACACGAGCATCGCCTGGTGGCCCTGTTAATTTTGGTCAAACAGTATGAGAAGGGCGATCTTCGGGTTAAGCAAAAGATTTTTGATTTGTATCTGAGCAATACTCGGAATATCAATAATTGGGATTTGGTTGACCTGTCTGCCCCGAACATTGTGGGAAACTATTTATTGAATAAACCGCGTCAGATTCTGTACAAACTGGCCAAATCAAAATTACTGTGGGACAGACGCATTTCTATTTTGGCCACTTTGGCTTTTATCAGAAATAATGAATTTAGCGATACTTATAAATTGGCCGAGATATTGTTAAATGACCAAGACGACCTGATGCACAAAGCCGTGGGCTGGATGTTGCGCGAAGCTGGCAAACGCGATCAAAATTTGGAAGTAAAATTTTTGGATAGATACGCCAGGAAAATGCCGCGCACGATGTTGCGATACGCCATTGAGAAGTTCGGCCCGGCCAGGAGAAGCCATTATTTAAGACTTCGGTAAACTAAGGGAAATTTTGCCGGTCTTTTTGACGCGCTGGACGTTTTTTGCTGACTAGTCAAGTTGGTTTGTTGTATTCTGACGAATACAAAAAAGTTCATTATCGGTAGTTTTAAATTTCAAGGAGGGCCGTAATGGCAGAAAAATTAGAATGGCGCGTTCGCTTGATTCATCCCCTTCACGGGGATACGACGCTTGACTATGTCGATTTGGAACTCCCGCCACCAAAAGGTCAGGAGTTGAAGATATTGATTAACAAGGCAGAAAGATCTTTTGTCGTAGTCGGAGTAAATGAAGTAATCGCGGTGGTTACAGTAGAGCTCGTTAGATAATAAACGGCAAATCTTTAAATTAAATCCCAGCTACGAAAATCGCAACTTGGATTTGTTTTATCCGAAGATTAAAGAACGAAATTCTGACCCGTTTGAGAGACAAAGACATTTCGATGTTCAGAATTTTTTATTTTTTCCAAAAAACTTGGGCGGACGTGGGTTCCGAATGGACAATGAAGATTTTTTCAACCTAACCGGGCCTATTTCTTATAAAATTTTTTATTTATTCTGGGTTTTTCTGGATGTTTTTCGTATTTAATGAAGATCCATTACAAATCAAAAAAATTTATCATTTACAAAAATTTGTCCAAACTTTTATTGCCAAAAATATTTGTTTGCATTATTTTTTGGATGTGATAAGATGGGGTGAAAATAAAATGGTAATTTAACAATAAAAAACCGCCTGTTTAAGGAGGGAATAACATGTTTGTCAATTTGTGCATGTACGAACAGATTCACGGTGTCAAATTCAATTGGGAAAGAATCCATGGTCTTAAATTGAGTCAAAAAGTGCAGACGTTGGTTAATACGTTGCGAGAAGCGCAGACCGATAAGGCTGATTTCAACAAAGCCGCCTGGTGTTTAGCTACCTTGATGGCTAAGTTCTGCCGGAGATTTTTGGGTACGGAACAGTATTCATTTCAGGGGGTATTGGAAGAAATACGCGAGCAGCGTCCGGCTGATCCGGTGTTGATTCCGGTATTGCAGGCCGGCGATGACATGCGCTGGCCTTTTGAGAACGAATTTCCGCGTAGCCGAACCCATTATGTCTGGCCAAAACGTGATGAGACTACATTGGAAGTTCGTTGGGTTGCTCAACTCGGCGATGATTATGCGCCGTCTGCGGATGATGTGATTTTTGTTCTTGATCCGATGCTAGCCACGGGAAATACTGCATGTTTGGCCATTAAGAATTTGATTGACAATGGCGCCTCGGAGCATAATATTTATTTTTGTTCCATGTTCGCAGCACCCGAAGGCGTGGCTCATGTTCAGGAAGAATTCCCACTGGTGAATCTTGTCCTGGTAATAGTCGATCGTGAACTTGACCAGAACGGTTTTATCAGGCCCGGTGTCGGCGACTTTGGCGACCGCTCACGTTTGCCTATCGGGTACTTACCTAAACTTTTTTCGCCAACCCCAGCCGAAGTCAAGGCGACCGAACCAGTTACCGGTGAGTCTGTGGAAGCCAAAACGGACGTAGTGGAGGACTCCAAGGAGAGCAGTCCTCATTAGTTTTTTCAAGTCTAACGGTCGTTGTAAAACAACGGCCGTTTTTTAGTAAAAAAATTGCCACTCTTCTTTCAAAGAGCGGCTGTAGCGTTATGAGGCCGTGATTTTCGCCACATAAATGGCGGCGTGAGTTTTTCCCATCAAATTCAATCGTTCTATGAATTGTTGAGTCTTTTCGGCATCAGCAAATTTTGGCGAAGCCATTTTGTTAATGACTTCCTCAATTTCATTCTGGGTCATGATTTCGGGTGAAAGAAGCATATTGATGATGCACTGCCGGCCGAAAGCATCAAAACCAAGGGGCTGTTTCTGGTTCATTTACCCTCCTTCTTAAGCATCTGGCGACTTTATCGTTTCTTTTTTGTATTTTTATCAGATTATCCACATCTATGTCAAGCCTTGGTTTGGTAAGAAAACTGGTGTATAATTGTTAATGAAAAGAATTTAAAAAATTAATATGGCCAATCAAAACCGTGAGAAAGAGATTGAGGAAAAAAAGAGTTTACGACGGGAGATCCGCTCCAGGATGCTCGGCTATATTATTGGCGCTTTGGGCTTGGTGGCCGGTCTGGCCTGGAACGAGGCGATTAGGCACTTGATTGACCTTGTCTTCCCTTTAGACAAGAACAGTATTTGGGCCAAGTTTATTTACGCTATTATTATTACGGTGGTAGTGGTGTGGATCAGCATGTCTTTAATGAAGTTTGCAGACAAGACCGATAATAAAAAGTAATAATTTATTAATTTGACAGGATCAAACGGCTGTTTGTCTTGACTTTTTTTCTTAAAGCATTAAGTTATTTTAAGTAGCTCATTTTTTTATACCAAGTCAAAAAATGGAGGTAAAATGGCTTTTGGCTTTGAACCAGCGCGGATTTTGCAAAAAAGTCAGTGGGACATCACCAGAGATACTTGGGGTGTTGGGCGAAAGTTTTGGCCTTTGCCTGGTGCTAATACTGCCCCGGCGCAGTTTAGCAACTGTTATTTTTCCGTGGACGGGCTTCTGGTGGCTGTCGATTATTCAAACCGAGTTTGTTTCGCGCCCAAGACCGTTGATCGGGAGAATTTTTTGGAAATTGCGCTAGGTTATCAGCGTCTCGAAAGCTCATTATTTTCCATAAAAATTCCGAAGCGACCCTGGCCCTGGGAATAATTATAAAAAACATAAAAATGGCTCGTCTTGCACGAGCCTTCTTTTATTTATTTTGCGCACAAGTCCTGGCGTAAGACTTGCGCTAAAATGAAAACATTAGATAATTAAGCGTGGAAAAAAGAAAAAGCGATATTATTTTGGGAAGCGGCCATTATTGTTGCGGCTGGCTGTTGTTATTTTTGAGAGTTTTAACGACGAAGGACAACGGGATCTGCGATAATGGCCAGTGGGTCGAGTATGAAAATCCCCTCAGCGCTAAGTTAACAGAGTCATGCGGTACTAATGCGAATTGCAGCAAATCTTCAGGTATTATTACTAATTTTGATTCGGATGAATGGTCGCTAACCAGAATCGATACGAGCAATAAATTCGGCTGGTTGGACGCCGGTTTGAGCGGTGAGGACGCGAAGTTTATTTGGGCATCTGGTGGCTGACTGTTTGACTATCAAGGTATCTAGTTGTCCGCCAGCCAGAAAAGTGTTATAATGATTCAACTATGCCAGCTATTGAAGTAAAATCTACAGAAACATTTTGGCAATACCCGGGCCATTGAAATTCGATGGAGCCGGCTGATATCGCAGTATAGTATAATTGATACGTGGATACGTGTGTCATGAGGGCCTTACTTACCCTTTGTTATGTTTATCAGCTCCTACGGATCATGCTTAGTTTGAAAAAGCGCGGTCCACTGGAGCGGCTTCGGGGGTAAGGTTAAGCCCGGGGAAATCTGGGAAATTGCGATCGGGTGGGTAGTGATGATGGAAGAGGCGAGTATTGCGGTTAGTCGGGTGACGAAGCATGGCTTCGTCAGTTTCCGTTTTCAAAATAATTCAGACGTGTTTGAGTGAATATATCCGGAATTTATCGGTCAGCCCGATTAATCTGAAGAAATGAGGCTTAGGTGGTTTGAGGTTGACGCCCTCCCGATGCGGAGACTTGGTCAAGTGGCAGGTATGAGTTGCCGTTCCTTTGGCAGCCTAAATAATTTTTCGGCATTTTTCTCTTTAACGAAAAAGACGAAGTAGTTAATTTTAATCTGCATGAAATAAAATAATTTGCTAGAACCATGGAACATCTAAAAGTATTGGCGATCTGCGGCAGTTTACGGCGGAATTCGTATAATCGCCGGCTTTTGAGCGTAGCACGAAAAATAGCGGAAGACTTAGATGCTCGGGTTAATGAAGCCGATTTGAGAGAATTGGTTTTGCCTTTATATAATGAAGACCTTGAGCGACCGATCTTACCCGAGCCGGTTATAAAGCTTAAATCATTAATTGCTGATGCCGATCTTCTGCTGATTGCTTCGCCGGAGTACAACCATTCAGTTTCCGGTGTGCTAAAAAACGCTATAGACTGGGCGTCGCGGAGTGACAATTCGTTTGCTGGTAAAGTGGCAGTAATTTGTGGGGCCTCCGATGGTCCCTACGGTACTGCCCGCATGCAACCGCAACTGCGTCAGATTTTGGCTTCTCTGAATGTCATAGTAGTGCCCCAGCCCCAAGTGACAGTCCGTTTTGCCGACAAAGCTTTTAATCCAGATGGATCACTGGTCGATTCCAAGACTTTTCAACAACTTCATAAACTAATAACCAGGGCAGTGTCCTTGGCTGGAAAAAATAAAATATGAAATTGGTCTTTGCCACTCATAATTCGGGGAAAATTATAGAAATGCGCCAGATATTAAGTGGTTTATCGCTGGATATAGTCAGCGCGGATGAGGCGGGCGTGAGTGATGATGTTGAAGAGGATGGGGAAACCTTTGAGGCTAATGCTTTGAAAAAAGCTAGGTTTGTTTCGGAGAGATCCGGGCAATGGGCCGTGGCCGATGATTCTGGTTTATGCGTGGAGGCTTTAAACGGCGAGCCGGGAGTTTATTCGGCGCGCTATGCGGGTGCGGGATCCGGCGGTATGCAATTGGTCGAAAAAGTTTTGGCCAAGACCGAGGGTCTGCCGCCCGAAAAACGCCAAGCTAAGTTCGTTTGTACGGTGGCCTTGGTGTCGCCGGAAGGGCAGTACTGGATTTTTTCAGGAACTATAAATGGTTTTTTGACCACCGAACCTCATGGTCCGGTCAGACCGCTAATGCCTTATGACGTGATATTTATCCCCGATGGCCATAATAAGACATTTGCGGAAATGTCCAGTGAGGAAAAAAACAGTTTAAGCCACCGCGGCCTGGCTTTCAGAAAATTGAAAGATTTTATCACCCGTGAGTTGGCGGGCCAGCTTCAGTAATTAATAATTGTGTTTAGAAAAGAAAATATGAACGAACTAAAAGAATTAACTGAACAAGTAGCGAAATTTAGTCTGATCGCGAATGGGACAAGGGTCGCGAGCCAAAAGATGACGCCATTGATATCATTGTTGAAGCCAGTGAAATAGTCGAATATTTCCAGTGGAAAAAAGGTGATGAGTTGAAAGAATACGTCGCCACCCACAAGGAGGAAATCAGCGATGAGATGGCTGGTGTTTTGTTTGGCTTGCTGTCGCTGGGGAACATCTCGAGAGTGGATTTGGATTAGGCTTTCGCCAAGAAGCCAAGAAGATGAAGGACAAATGAGTAGAAATACTCAATGGCTAAAGCTAAAGGCAATCTTAAAAATACATTACATTGAGTTTTAAAAATTTATTGAAATGGCCTTAAAAATTTTTTCTTCGGGACCAGAGAAGCCTCACCACGTTTCTCCGGCAAAGCTAAAAATATTCCTGGTAATTATTATCGCCATGCTTTTATGTTGGATTTTTCTGACCATATTCCAGAGCTAAGCGCAGCCCTAAGTTATTAGTCAACAGACTTGACATTTTTGAATAATTGAGTAGAGTATGATAGATAAGAGTATGGACAAACCAAATTTTCAGGTAATATTATATCTGATTTTAATCGTTGTAGTCGGCCTAGGGGCCGGTGTTTTTTCCTGGACGTATCTGGGCGCCATCCAGGTCCAGCCCCAGACGGTACAGGTGTCTGGTCGCCAACCGCGCGTGCTAGGGGCTTATGCCGAAAAACTGGTGCCGACGGAAGAGCCACTGGCTGGGCTGTATGAACCCGATAGCCAAATTCAGAGTTCCATTGTTGAGACAATGACCCAGGGAGAAGTGAATGGTTTGTTTCAAGAAAATTGCCGTAGATCCGCGGATATGGAAGAATTAGATCAGTGATACAATAAAAATTCTTCGAAATTATTGTCGGTCATAAACGATTATTGCAATTAATTTAATTTAAAAAAATGGGAAAGTATTTTATCAAATTTACATTACGCCTGACCCCTCGGGACAAGAAGATAATTACCAAAAAAGCTCGGGCGAAAAAAATGACCATGGCCGAGTATTTGCGCTGGAAGGTTAGCAAGTAGGCGCGTTTTTGTGAAGGATTTGTTGACAGCAAATGCCCGTCTTGGCAGGGATAACGGTTGTGATATACTTATATAATATCCATTATCATGCCATTTCTATCATTTTTACATATATCACAACTGAATAAATTATTTGCGCTGACAGCGTTAGTATGTCTGCTCGGTTTTTTCGGTACTGGCGTTTTTGTGTTACTGGTAAGCATGACTATAAGCACCGACGACCTGATGGCCGATTGTCCGTTCAGGCAACGCGGTGCCACGCTCTGTCCCATGGGGGTGAGTGGTCATTTGGCTTTTTGGCAGAGTTTTTCCGCGGCAATTTTGAACCAAGAGCCGCTTGTCTTCTTGGTTCTGACTTTACTGGTCGTTTCAATAATTCTGGGAGTGAAGAAGGTTATGGCCGGCTATTCACCACCGTGGCAGCACTGGCGTAATGAAAAAATAGGGAATCGGAAAGTAAGTTGTTCAATTTTTTGCTTGCGGCTCTGGCTCGGGGCGTAATTCAGCCGCGCATCTTTGCCTAACACGAATATCCTGTTTTTAAGATGGATTTTAATAATGTTAGGTTTTTTATTATGTCATCAAATAATTTCCAAAAAATAGAATTAAAAATAAAAGGGATGCATTGTGCCGCCTGTGAAGTGTTGATTGAGCGGCAGTTCAGGTTGGTACCGGGCGTGGAAAAAGTAAAAGTCAATTACGCGTCGGGTAAAGCGGAATTGGTTTGCTCGCGACGACCCGAAATTCATGAATTGGAAAGTCTGATTCAGACCCACGGATATACTATTTCCGGCGAAGCCTTGGTCAAGCATTCAAGAAAAGACTATTTTCAAATTGGGGCAATTTCCCTGATTGTGGTAGCTGTTTATTTAATTTTGCGTCGGTTGCAGATTCTCCCGGATATTGGCGTTTCGGAAAACATGAGTTACGGCGTGGTACTAATGATTGGTTTAGTAGCCGCCGTCTCCACCTGTATGGCGGTTACTGGCGGATTGTTATTAGCAGTGGCGGCCAGGTATAATGAGCAACACCCAGAATTGACTGGTAAGCAACGGTTCCGGGTCCATCTGTATTTTAACGCTGGACGAATTGTGTCTTATATGGTTTTAGGCGGAGCGGTTGGGCTACTGGGTTCGGTGCTTAGTTTATCCGCGACGGTCAACGGCATTGTAACCATTGTCATCAGCGCGGTAATGGTTATTTTGGGCTTACAGTTGTTGAATGTTTTTCCCTGGCTATCACGTTTCCAGCCCCGGATGCCGAAATTTATCGCTCATAAGATTTATGATGCCGGTGGTCACAGCCGTGGAAAAATAGCCCCCTTTTTGTTCGGAGCACTGACTTTTTTTCTGCCGTGCGGGTTTACCCAGGCATTGCAGCTCTATGTTTTGAGCAAGGGCGATATGGTGACCGGCGCACTGACCATGTTGATTTTCTCCCTTGGAACACTACCAGCCTTGCTTTCTGTTAGTGCGGTATCCAGTTTTTTGAAAGCAGCCTGGCAAAAACGCTTTTTCCAGTTTGCAGGAGTAGTGGTGATTCTGGTAGGTATTTTTAACATCAGCCGGGGTTTTGCTATGGCCGGCATTACGGTAGTCGGTACTGGGTCGTCCCGAACTAGTACAGTTGAACAGAGTAGTGGCGCGCTTGGCAGTTCAGAGGAGGCGAACGGGGTGCAGGTGGTTAAGATGATGGTCAAAGGGTACGACTATTATCCGTCCCGTTTTACGGTGAAGAAAGGGATTACAGTGGAGTGGCAAATTGACGCCAGCCAGGCGGCTGGTTGTGCTAGAGTTATTACCATGCCTGAAATGGGCATCACCGAAATGCTGCCTCGTCAGGGCATTAAAACAATCAAATTTACCCCCACCAAAACCGGTACTCTTAACTTCAGTTGTACTATGGGTATGACTACGCCTGGCGCCGCCTTCACCGTGGTGGAATCTGGTATTGACGTAGACAAGACAGCTAATACTAACACCGCCGCCGGACCGCAGGATTTAAGCGAGTGCGATCCGGCCACGGCTATGTGTTTAACCGATTAATTTATGAAAACAACCATAACCATTGGAGGAACTCATTGTCCGTCATGCAAAGCCTTACTTGAGGACGTCTGTCGTGATTTTCCGGAAATACAGTCGTGCAGTGTTGACTATCATTCGGGTCAGACGGTCATTGAACATGATGAGCATCTTGACTGGCAGCGACTAAAGGAGGAAATTGAGAGAGCGGGGTCATATTCGGTTGAATTACCAATTTCTTAATTAATAATCGTATGCAAATAATTCAAATTGTCGGTATTGTACTTATCGCAATTATCGTCGGATTGTTCTTCCTTTGGCTCCGGTTTCAGCGCAAGCAGGAACAGGCTATGGAACAAGGCGGCAAGCAGGAGGTCACTATCCTGGTGAAAGGGGCATATGATCCAAATGTGATTACGGCCAAAGCCGGCGTACCGCTGGTTGTACATTTTAACCGACAGGAAGATACTTCGTGTTCGCGGTTTGTCACGTTTGAAGGACAAAATGTCCGGAAGGACCTGAAACCTTTTGGTGTTACAGATGTGAAATTTACTCCCGCCCAAACCGGCGAGATCTCTTTTACCTGTGATATGGGGATGTATCAGGGGAAGGTGATCGTTAAATAATTCCGCGTTTGTGACGTCGAGGGAATCGAGACGTCTCAGTTAATAACGGTGACCACTGCAATAGAGACGTCTCGGTTTTACTCGACATGACTGAAGAGTGGGGTGTTGCCCATACGACAAACGCGGTGTTAATCAAAGAACATTATGACTCAACAAACAACATTATCATTACGTAAGATGCACTGTGCTTCATGCGCCCAGCTGATTGAGCGGCAATTGAATAAAACGCCGGGCGTCGAGAAGGCGAGTGTTAATTATGGCACTGAGCGGGCGCACGTGATTCATGACCAGTCGCAGGCTACCATCGATAAGTTAATACAGCGCGTCCAGGAAATCGGGTATAACGCCAGTGAGCTAAAAGATGACAGCCAGGCACGTCAATCCGAGGATATGGCACGAGCCAAGGAAATCAGCAGCGTCAAAGTAAAATTTATCATCAGTGTTTTATTGGCGCTTCCGGTTCTTATTTTAAGTATGGGTATGAATGTCATTCCACAGATAGAGGAAATTCCATACCGCGGGTGGTTACAATTTTTATTTGCTACGCCGATCCAGTTCTGGGCTGGGTGGCAATTTTACCGCGGCTTCTGGGGGGCGCTGAAGGCCCGGACCGCCAACATGGACAGTTTGATTGCTATTGGCACGTCTGCGGCCTATCTGTATTCAATATTGGTAGTTTTCGGGCTGGTTGATGGCGAAGTTTACTTTGAGATTGGTAGCATTCTTATCACTTTAGTTTTGCTAGGTAAATGGCTGGAAGCGCGAGCAAAGGGGAAGGCCGGGGAAGCGATTAAAAAGCTGATAGGTTTGGCGCCCAAGACTGCCATTGTGTTGCGCGACGGAGTTGAACAAGAAGTGCCCCTAGAACAGATTGTGGCAGGTGATTTGATCCGCGTTAAACCCGGTACCAAGATTCCGGTTGATGGAACGATTGAGGACGGTACATCTTCGGTTGACGAGTCAATGGTTACCGGAGAAAGTATTCCGGTCGAAAAAAATAAGGGTGATGTCGTCATCGGTGGCACGATTAATATGCACCGTTCATTTTTGTTCAAAGCCACCAAAGTCGGCAGGGATACATTGTTGGCCGGCATTATCAAGCTGGTGGAGGATGCCCAGGCGTCCAAGGCGCCGATCCAGCGGTTGGCCGATCGGGTGTCCGCGTATTTTGTACCGATAGTAATTGCCCTGGCGTTGATTACGTTTGTGGCTTGGTATTTTTTAGCGTTACAGCCGCTTGTTCCGAGTCTGCTGGCGTTTGTGGCCGTGCTGGTTATCGCCTGTCCGTGCGCTCTTGGGTTAGCCACACCAACCGCCATTATTACGGGCACTGGTCTAGGAGCCTCACAAGGTATTTTAATTAAGGGTGGGGAGGCGCTGGAGGCGGCGCGAAAAATTTCTGCGGTGGTATTTGATAAAACCGGTACATTGACCAATGGCAAACCGGAGGTAACAGATATTGGGGCAAAGGATGAAGGTTCGAGCAACGAAATACTACGCCTGGCTGCCTCAATTGAAAAAAAGTCAGAGCATCCCTTGGCATCCGCGATTATCAAAAAAGCTCAGGAGCAAAATCTTCAGTTATCAGAAGTAGTTAGCTTTTCCGCGGTACCTGGACATGGCGTTAAAGGCATCATCGATGGCCGTAATGTTATTTTAGGAAATCGGAAATTATTCGAACGGGAGAGGGTTGATTTGACGGCAATCTCCGGCGATATTGAAACCATGGAGCGGACCGGTAAAACAGTCATGATTATCGGCGTGAATAAGAAAATTGTCGGCTGGATTGCGGTGGCTGACCAAGCCAAGCCGAGCGCCGTGCCGGCTATAGAAGCGTTAAAGAAAAAAGGCATTGAAGTAGTGATGATCACCGGCGATAATAAACGGACGGCCCAGGCCATTGCCCGACAGCTTGGCATTGATCGCGTGTTAGCTGAAGTGTTACCGAGGGAAAAAGCCAATGAAGTCAAGAAACTTCGGGCTGAAGGCAAGAAAGTTGCCTTTGTCGGCGATGGCATCAATGACGCCCCGGCTTTAGCCAGCGCTGACCTCGGCATTGCTATTGGTTCGGGTACGGATGTGGCCCTGGAGACCGGACAGATTGTGCTGGTAAAAAATGATCTGATGGATGTGGTGAAATCGATCAGTCTGTCACGTGCCACATTTCGTAAAATTGTGCAGAACTTTTTTTGGGCACTTATCTATAATGTTGCCGGCATTCCCATTGCCGCCGGAGCGTTTTTTCCGATTTTCGGCTGGCAGCTGCGACCCGAGATTGCCGGAGCGGCCATGGCATTATCTAGCGTTTCAGTGGTAGCCAATTCACTACTTTTAAAACGGTGGCGGGGTTGAAGTAGGGGTGGATATGAATGATATACTTCTTCCACCACAAAATAACCCAGGCCTTATCTTAAACAATATAAATAGATTTTGTTATGGTTACTGATCTCAGCGCTGTCATTAACCAGGCGTTATCGCTGCTTAATTTTTAGATTTTTTCGGATTATCGTGGATAAATAAACCAGCCAGTTTAATGTGTTAAGTCGGTCCGAGTTTTTGCAAAGCGTTATTTTATTATTGTTCACTCCGGCGGGAGTAGCCATAGATTCTCGAATTGCCAAAATTTTCAGAACTATTGCGTCAACGTGATTACCCAGCCCCTCGACTCCGTTTATATGCCGACACAGTGTAGCGCATTCGTTTTATTTTCACTTTTGTAGGCCGTTTTTTGAGGACCAGTGTTCCGAGGGAGTTGTTATAAAATTGCAGAAGATCTGAACTGACGGCCGGGCAGTCAACAACTTTGATTGATTGGTGGTGTTTTCAAAATAAATTCATGTTATAATACGTACTACTTAATTGACGGTTGTTTTTTATGATACCCATTGAGGATTTCCAAAATAAATCAGACGAGGAGCTGGTTAAATTGACCATTCAAAACCCCGATTGGTATGGGGGGCTGGTGAAAAGATACGAACACAAACTGACAAGGTATATTTTTCGTATTTCCGGTCTGGCCAGAGAAGATATCGAGGATTTGTTGCAGGAAATTTTTTTGACCGTATATCGAAATTTAAACGATTTTGATCAAAGTTTGAAATTTTCTTCATGGATTTATCGTATAACTCATAACAAAGTTATCAGTTATTATCGTAGTAATCAGGCCAGGACCCAGACAATCAACGGCGAAGAGGGTGAGAAAATTTTGGCCCTGATAAAAGACGGTAAAGACTTACATGAAAAAATCAGCAGCCGATTGACAGGCGAAGTTGTGCGTAAACTATTGGCCGAGTTAGATTCAAAATATAAAGAAGTTCTGGTGTTAAAGTATTTAGAGGAAAGGGATTATCAGGAAATATCGGATATTTTAAAAAAACCCATCGGTACGGTGGGGACTTTATTGAGTAGGGCCAAGGAAAAATTACGTGAAGCAATAAAAAATGGAAATATAGGAATATGAACGACATTAGCGAAAAAATCATCCAGACAATTAAGGAAGCGGGCATCAAGCCTAAGCCTCGCTGGCAGTTTTTGCTTAAACACTGGTTGGTTTGGGCGGCAGCAGCGGTTTCAGTTCTGATCGGTAGTTTGGCTTTTAGTGTAATATTGTTCGAATTTGTCAATTCCGATTGGGAGGTACTAGAATATCTGCCGCGCACTCCTTTTCAGCATTTTTTGGACACCATGCCATATCTGTGGATAGTCATCATGGCCTTATTTGTGTTGTTGGCTTATTACAACGCCCGCCATACCAAAGAAGGCTATAAATATCATGCCTACTGGGTTGTCATTGGTAGCTTAGCGTTGAGTTTAGTTTTGGGCGGCACTGTTTACTGTTTTGGTTTGGCGTCCCAAATACACTATTTTCTCAATCGTCAGGTGCCTTTTTATGGGGTGCTGATGCATGACCGCGAGCAGTTATTGGTCCAGCCGGAGAGAGGTTTACTAGCCGGAGAAGTAATCAAGGAGCTTGCCAAGCCTCAGTTGTTTGAGTTAGAGGATTTTTCCGGTCAGAATTGGATCGTGGTTGAAGCGAACACTTACCAGCCAACCATATTTTCCTTCGAAGAGGGGCAGTTGGTCAGGATTATAGGTGATTTGCGGTCAGCTAATGAACATATTTTCAGCGCTATCAGAGTGATGCCATTTTTTGTGGGTCCGGGCGAGATCAGAGGCAGGATACATGTTATGCCGTTTAATGCTGCCCGACCACCGGGAGTCAAACCTTTTAGGCGATAACAATTCGTTTTTATTACTAGATGAACCATAACCCCGATGAAAAAACGGGGTTTTTGGTAAATGAAATGATTATTAATTATCAGTCGTATTAAGTAATGCGAGGCCAAAAGCAGAGGATTAACAATTTATGTTTAATATTTTCACTCCAATATTATTCGGTATGATTAGTCTGTTATTATTTCTGAGCGCCATGGTCGTGGCTGGCAATTTAGTGGATAATCAGTTGAAGATAAAAGGCTATTCTGATTTTACCATGTTAGCGCGTAAAAGTGATGTTGCGTTTATAGACCAAATAACGCCCGCTGCCACTATTGACGAACAGTCGGATCATAAAAGTTTTCCAAAGCCCGCCGCGGAGATTTCGTTAGCCACGCTGGCCGGAGTTTTCATTGATAACCAGGGCACCATAACAGATGATCAAGTCAATCAGCTTTTTACTTTGGTCGACCAATCCTATGCTAAAGTCGATAATCAGCATAGGCCCGACTTTGGCGTCAGGGGGCCGCCCTTGGCGTAAATATTTACTACCCTTAATATTCGCGTACCTTACCGGAAAGTAGACTCTCTCGTCTGTTTTCTTGGTGATTTTTTTAAATGGTCTGATTGACTGCAGCTTCAGTGAAATTTTTGAAATAATAATCAGAAGGGGCGCGTATAAGATAATGTAGTGTAAATCTTTTATGGCAAAAGTATTGTAATTAATAGAGAATTTTTAATAATTTTCTAGAATATTTTTTTAAAGGATGTGTAAAAAATTTTCGGATTAATTAAATCATGATATATAGAAAACTATGTTCTATTTGCGTTATTTGGGGGCGGAGCTGATTCGTCGTTTTGGAAAAACTTTGACGATTTCCTTGGGTCTGGCCATGGCCAGCTCTGTGATTATCGTTATTATTTCCGTGTCGCAAAGTTTATCCACTGCCCAGGATAAGGTATTGAATCCTTTACAAAATGTGGGGACAGATATAATGGTTACGAGATCCGTTGATAACGAAAGTATGGTTTCACTCGACGAGACTTCCCGTAATGAATTGATGCAGGATAATAGGATTGGCCTTAATTTAGCTAATCTAGGTAATCCGGGAGAGACATTTTCTTATGATACTTTCTTGCCGGGATCGCTGATGACTTTTGATCAGAAGGAAATTGACAACCTTAATAAGTCATTGGTTGCCAAGGCAGCAGCCGGACTGATTATGCAAGTAATACACCAGGAAGGTACGATACCTGACGTAACAACGGAAGTAACTACCGGAGGCGAAACTTTTGAGGTTAATCAGAAAATTGAACCAATGACCGATGAAGAACGGGCGGCTCAAGATTCTGCCCGGAAAAAGGTTGAAGAGGAGCTGAAGGTGAAGGGTATTGATCCGCGGTCGCCGGAAGGGATGGAATCTATGCGTAAAGCCATGGATGAGGCCATGCCCGAACGTTTTAAAAATCAGTCTTTTAGGTTTACCGCTCCGGAACGAACATATACCCAGCATGTAGGGCCAATAGAAACTAATATCAGTTCGAATAGTTTGACGGTGGCCGGTGTGGATATGTCAAAAACGGACATCGGTCTGATTTTACCGGATCATATTACCAGCGGTACCTGGTTTAACGGTGATAACCAGATAATCGCCAATAAATCCTACGCCGATAAACAGAATTACGTTCTTGGTGGGACAATAAATCTTGGCGGTAAAAACTGGACCTTGGTTGGTATTGTCGAGCCGAAACTGTATACCAACACGGCCGATTTGTATTTGCCGCTTACCGATTTGCAAGCTATCGCCGAACGAGATGGGAAAATTAATATTATGCTTATCAAGTCGACCAATGCTCAATCGGTTGAGGATACGAGTAAAAAACTTGAGGACGCTTTTATCGGAGCTGTAGTTACTAATTCTAAAGATACTGCTCAGGAAGTTAGTGGTAGTCTAGTAAACGTCGCGAACCTAACCAATAAATTTATTGGAGTAACCAGTGTTATTGTTATTTCCGCGGCTTTTATCATTGTTAGTTTGCTCACCATACTCTCGGTAAATAAAAGGATACGTGAAATTGGAACATTGAAAGCAATTGGTTGGGGCAACGCTATAATAATCAGGCAAATTATCGCCGAAAATTTAGTATTGGGAGTGATAGGTGCGGTCTTGGGACTTGGCTTGGCCGCGGGAGCTATCGCGTTGCTCAACCATTTTGATATCTCTCTCTCGGCCACAATCGCCAGTGCCAGCCAGAACCAGGGATTTAGTTTTGCGCGAAGATTTTTCCTGGGCGGTAACGGTACTAACACCACGGTTTCCACGCAAGTACCTTTGAAAATTATCTATTCAAATATGGTTTTTTTGCTAGGTTCACTAGTGGCTGTTATTGGTTCAATTTTTGCCGGAACTTTGGCGGCTATCAAAGCATCGAAAATGAAGCCCCAGGAAGCTCTCCGTAATATTGAGTAAGTGTTAATACAAAATTTATGAAAATAATTAAAGCCAAAAACGTAAAAAAATATTTTTTCCAGGGCGCGCGAGTGGTTAAGGCCATTGACGGCGTAAATTTAGAGGTAGAAAGAGGTGACTTTTTGGCGGTTTTGGGCCAGTCCGGTTCAGGTAAGAGCACTCTTTTGCAGTTGCTTGGCGGACTGGATAGGCCTTCCAGCGGTGAAGTATTCATTGACGACGTTAATATCAATAAAATCAGCGAAGCCAAATTAACAGACCTGCGTCGCAATAAGATTGGCTTTGTGTTTCAGAATTTTAATTTGATTCCCACGCTGACCGCCGCCCAAAATGTGGAAGCAGTGATTGCTAAACGCTCATCCCAGGATAGAAAAAAATCTTTGGCCGCTTTAAAGCAGCTAGGCTTGGAGGAACGAGTCAATCATTTGCCGAATCTGCTCTCTGGTGGAGAACAGCAGCGGGTGGCCATGGCTAGAGCTCTGATCAACGAGCCCGACATTATTTTAGCCGATGAGCCAACTGGAAATTTGGACAGCAAGACCGGCGAGGAGATTTTTTCCATACTTGACAGTCTTAATAAAAATAATAAAAAAACTGTCATTGTCATTACTCACTCCGATTATATAAGAAAATACACCAGCCATATTGTCGAATTGAAAGACGGTAGAATTTATGGCCGCTAAGATTAGCCACAGATGGGTGATTGAAAGATATAGTCGCCCGGCCGCGTATGAAGTAATGCAAGGTCTATTTAATTCAGATAATACTTTCAAATTATGAGAAAATACATATACGGCACGTTAATCGGTTTAGGCGTCCTTATCCTTTTTGGCGGGGGAGTGGCCTGGGCTAGTGTTGGTCATGGTTTCTGGTCCAACGGACAGTTTTCCGAAGGACTGGCCAAACTACTTGGTATTTCCACAGATGAGTTAAAAGTCCAGGTTCAGAATAAAACTTTACCCAAGCTTCTGGATGATAAAGGTATTACCCATCAGCAACTTTATATTTTGAAAGAAGACGCCAGACTTCAGTTCCAATCGGATATTCTGGGCATGTCGCTGGATGATTATAAAAAAGAGCTAGACGACGGTAAAACTTTTCCTCAATTATTGGATGAGAAAGGGATTGGACATGTTCAGTTGCGAGAAAAAATTAAGTCACAGATGAAGGAGCGGATGACCCAGCATTTGCAGACCATGGTTGATGACGGAGAGATCACTCAGGAGCAGATGCAGGAAAGGTTGCGGAATTTTGACGAGAACGATGGTGGTTATATGATGAGAGGCATGAGAGGTTTTCGCGGTTGGCGTCATATGATGGATTTTTAAAAAAATAAAAATTATCAATATTACATTACCCCCCTTCTAAAAACGACTCCGGCAAAAAACCGGGTCTTTTTTTATGGATAAAAAATATATATCGGGCGTTCCTTTTTATTTTTTTTGTTTTGTATTATAATTAACAAAATAAAAAATAGGAAAGGAGGAAGAGCATGAGTAAGACAGAAGAGCACGTCGTTTTGATCAACGACAAAAATGAAGTTTTGGGTACGGCGCCTAAGGCCACGGTCCATACCGGAAATACGCCGCTGCATCGGGCATTTTCCTCATTTATTTTTAATAGTCGAGGGGAGATTTTATTGCAGCAGCGCAGTCATAAAAAGAAAACCTGGCCACTGGTTTGGACCAATACTTGCTGCGGCCATCCGCAGCTGGAAGAGCCGACGGCCCAGGCGGTTTTAAGAAGATTAAAAGACGAATTAGGCCTGGAATTGTCCGAGGTCCATGAAGTTCTGCCCGACTTTCGTTATCGAGCGGAGAAAGATGGCGTAGTGGAAAATGAATTGTGTCCGGTTTTTGTCGGTTTTACCGACAGCCAGCCCGAATTAAACAAGGAAGAGGTTGAGGAAGTGCGCTGGTTGTCCTGGGCCGAGTTTGTTCAGGAAATTTCGGACCATCCCCAAAATTGGTCGCCCTGGTGCGTGGAGGAAGTTCAGCTATTGAATCGAAGCGAGGATTTTAATAATTTATTGAAAAAATTCTCAACATAGGTTTTGTACATGGTCAAAATCGGCACTTTTAGTGAGGATATAGGCGTAGCCTAACGTTTCTGGAAAGAGTTGGAGGGTGATACGGAACCCAGATTGATCCTCTAAGAAGGTGCAGGAGGATAAGGTAATTAAAAAAAATTTTCTTATTGCCTTGTCCAACTGATGGTGGCTAAAACTAGCCAAGCAGCCGCTTCTAGCGGCGCCATAGGTCATAATGTCATTCTGTGTTATGACCTTTTCTTATTGAGAGTTGATTTTTTTGGATAAACTTGGTACAATTTATTGCATGCAAGATAAGTCGCCAAAACACATTGGTATTATTATGGATGGCAACCGGCGGTGGGCCAGGGAAAGGGGTCTTCCGACCTTTGAGGGCCACCGCACGGGAGTGGAAACATTCAAGAAAGTTGGGCAATGGTGTCTGGATCGCGGTATTAAATATCTTACTGTTTTTACTTTTTCCACTGAAAACTGGAATCGTCCCAAAAACGAGATCAATTATTTACTGAAGCTTTTTAAGTCCATTTTGCGAAATGAGATTGACGCCTTAGATAAAAAAGGGGTGCGTTTTAATGTCTTGGGGCGCCTTGAGGGCTTTCCCAAAGTATTGCAGGAGGAGATGCGCCGGGCCATGGCTAAGACGAAAAGTAATGTTAAGGCCATATTTAGCTTGGCTCTTAACTACGGTGGCCGGGCCGAGATAGTTGACGCCGTCAAAAAAATAATCGCCACAGGAGTGAAACTGGAACAAATTACTGAAGAGTTTTTTGGAAAATTTTTGTACGCACCGGAAATACCCGATCCAGATTTAATTATTCGCACTTCCGGAGAACTGCGCACTTCCGGTTTTTTGCTCTGGGAAGCGGCCTATTCAGAATTGTATTTTTGTAAAAAATATTGGCCGGATTTTTCAGAAAAAGATTTGGATGAAGCCATAGAGGAATTTGGTCGGAGGCAGAGGAGATTCGGGCAATAAATAGGCAGTTTTTATCATTTTATAATACCCGAGCGAAGGCCTCCGCACCTGCGCTCTGGTCTTTAATCAGAATGATTTTTTCACTTTTCTTGGCAAGCCCGCCCGTTTGCTGACGTAGTTAGCCGGGCAGGCATGATAAATAACCAAAGCTAGCCCTGAGCGAAGCCAAAATGAAACTGCCGGGAGGTCAAGGCCAGGGTTCAATCTACCATATTACCTTATAGTATCACTTAGCGACGCCCCAGACACATTTTCTACAATACCTTGTGTTTCTAACTTATTTGTTAAGACCAGGCGCTTTATGATAATTAATCTGCTATGGGAAATCTTATGTCACTCATTCATGAACTGATAGATTTTACGGCTGTGGTTTTTATTGTTTTCCAGAAAAAAGTTTTTTAGTCATACCGGAATATGCGCTTCAGCCGGATATCATTTTTACGCCCGAGAAGCTCTGGAAAAATTCGAGTAGTTATTCAGCAAAACAAAAACTCCTTAATTTGTAAAAAGGAGTTTTGTGTTTTTTGAATGGTTATTTTTTAGCCTTTTTGGTCAAGGCTTTCAGACAATTCACACAAATCCTGATTCGCTTGCCCAAGTAGGTGGTGTTTTGGAGATTCAGATGGTGCTTACGTTTTGTGGCGATGTTGGAATGGCTTCGGGAGTGTCCTGAGGCCGGACCACGACCGCAGATGTCACAGATTTTTGCCATAGCTTGAAGATATTAGTATTTTTGGTATACTTAGTGTACTTTATTTTTTTACCTTGGTCAAGGTCTTAGATATTTATGTGGCAACTTATCACGCAACCCGAACTGCTGATTGTCTGGTTGGTGGCTATTATCTACGCCATTACCGTCCATGAATTTTCGCATGCTTATGCCGCCTATCTTCAGGGCGATCGGACAGCCGCTAACCAGGGACGGCTGACTTTTAATCCTTTGGCTCACCTTGACCCTGTAGGTTTCATGGTTTTGTTGTTAGCCGGGTTTGGCTGGGGCAAGCCGGTGCCTTTTAATCCATATAATTTGAAAAATAAAAAATGGGGGCCAGTGCTCGTTTCTTTAGCCGGACCGGCGTCAAATATCTTAAGTTTCGTGATCTTTGGTTTTGCTCTGAAAATTCTGACGATCAATAATGTTCTTGGACCGGAAAACTTATTGATTAATTTTCTGGGAGTTCTTATTTACATTAATTTCGTTTTAGCCGTGTTTAATTTGTTGCCTCTACCGCCACTAGACGGCTCCAAGCTGCTTTATGCCGTTATTCCGCCAGCCAGGCAGGACTTGATAGTTAGATTCGAAGTTTATGGACCATGGATACTTTTGACTTTTGTGATTTTCGGCGGCTCGCTTTTTTACTCATTGTTTCGGATACTCTATTCATTTGTTATAAGGATTTTTGGCTGAGAGGTTCATTTTCCGAATGATTTTACTTATTACCCGATGAATCTTGACATTGTTTGATGCCCGTGTTAGTATGAAGCCGAACTCGGGTATCGTCATTATGATACTTTTTTATTTGAGTTAATTCATTAAAAAATTAAATACCACTAATCAATTATCACGCTTACCCCGCGAAACCTGCTTGCGAAGTGGGGAATCAACACGTTTATTTGCGAAACAGTCGTTTAAAGGATTTAGTGAGATTTGTGACTAAATATTTATGAGAAAATATGCCTACCATTAATCAACTAATCAGAAAAGGCCGAAAAACTATCGGTAAAAAATCAAAAACTCCGGCCTTGGCTCCTGTTTTGAATACCATATGCCGGAAGCGGACCGAATTGCCAAAGGGTTCGCCATTCAAGCGCGGTGTTTGCGTCAAAGTTACTACCACCACGCCCAAGAAACCTAATTCAGCCTTGAGAAAAATTGCTAGAGTCAGACTTTCCAATGGGATGGAGGTTACCGCTTATATTCCTGGAATTGGTCACAATTTGCAGGAACACTCCATAGTTTTGATCCGTGGCGGTCGTGTTAAAGACCTGCCTGGTGTCAGGTACCATGTTGTCAGGGGTGTTTATGATACCCAAGGCGTGGCTGACCGTAAACAAGGCCGAAGTCTGTACGGAGTTAAAAAGGAAAAATAATATATGCGAGGCAAACCAGCACCCAAAAGAAAAATACCCGGTGATTCTAAATTCAATAATTTAACCCTAGCCAAGTTCATTAACCACGTTATGAGGCGCGGCAAAAAAACAGTGGCCGAAAGCGTGGTTTATGGGGCTTTGGATATTATTGCTGCCAAGACAAAAAAAGATAGTTTAGCCGTTTTTGAGCAAGCTATAAAGAATGTGGCCCCGATACTTGAGGTTAAGTCTCGTCGTATCGGTGGTGCTAATTATCAGGTACCGGTTGAAGTTAGAGGCGATAGGCAATTGACCCTGGCCATGCGCTGGATAATTGAAGCGGCCAGGCGTCGCAAAGGCGCGCCGATGAGGGAAAAAATTGCCCAGGAATTGATTGACGCTTCTACTAAACAGGGCGAAGCCATGAAAAAACGTCAAGACGTGCATCGGATGGCCGAAGCCAATCGTGCTTTTGCTCATTTTGCATGAATCAATATGGTGGAACATGAGTCACAATCAATCTGCGAAAAATGTGACTAACCGAGAGGCGCTCACGCTACCGACCATCCTGTTTTAGTAGTAGAGAATATTGAGGTAGTACAGAAGGAATATGATGATTGGCAAAAACATAGAGTCGAGCATCACTAACACTAGGGCGTTCCCGAGGTCGGCACGATTTTGAGGAATAGATGCAGGATGTAAATAAGAATTTGTTGAGGCAGCAAGAAAAAGCTCACAAGAGTGCAGAAGATCTGATGGAACAATTCAAAGCTGATGTTCGTTCCGGAAAAATTACCTGGGCTGATCAGGAAAAGGAGATTGATGAATATCTAAAATTGGTCTTGGGCGTACCAACGCCATCGACAGCTCGGGAAACAAAATCGACTTCGGTTCAAAAGACAGAACAAGGAAAGAAAAAACTAACCATCAATGATGAAGTTTAATTGAGGCGAGCCAAAGCGATTGAGTGCTGGGAGTGGATTGAGTATCTAGTCTCTAGTAAAGATATATAACGAATTAAATAATATCGCAGAAAATTTGGAAAAATTAAAATTATCTGAATTGAATGATAAAAAATTTGCGAATATTTGAGAAATTTCGATCAAAAACTTAATGAAATAAATGAGAAAATTAATAAATTATTAGATAAAACAAGTAAATAATATGCCTCGTGAATACAGTTTAGAAAAGACCAGAAATATCGGCGTGATAGCTCATATTGACGCCGGTAAGACTACCGTCTCCGAGCGGATACTTTTTTATACCGGAAAAAAGCACAAGATTGGAGAGGTTCATGAGGGTGCGGCGGAAATGGACTGGATGGAACAAGAAAAAGAACGCGGTATTACCATTACTTCCGCGGCCACGACCTGTTTCTGGAAGGGTCATCGTCTGAATTTGATCGATACTCCAGGGCATATTGATTTTACCGTTGAGGTGCAGCGTAGTTTGCGTGTGCTGGACGGCGGTTTTATTGTTTTTGACGGCGTGGCCGGTGTGGAACCACAGTCAGAGACTGTTTTCCATCAGGCGGAAAAGTTTAAGGTTCCGCTGATGGGTTTTATAAATAAAATGGACAGAACAGGAGCTGATTTTTATGCTGATGTGACAGCCATCAAAGAGCGTCTTACCCCCAACGCCGTACCAATTCAATTACCTATTGGCGCCGAAGTAAATTTTAAAGGAATTATTGATTTATTCGAGCGAAAAGCAGTTATTTATAAAGATGATTTAGGTAAGGAATTTGAAGAAACGACCATTCCGGAGGATATGAAGGATAAAGTTGAGGAATACCGCCACGCCATGGTAGAAAAAATAGCTGAACAGGACGACGCGCTTTTGCAAAAATATCTGGACAATCAGGATATTTCCAATGAAGAGTTGCGGCGCGTGCTGAGACGGGCTACAATTGAAAATAAGATTATGCCTATCTTAGTGGGTTCGGCGTTGAAAAATAAGGGAATTCAGTTTTTGTTGGACGCGGTGGTTGAATATTTGCCTTCACCTTTGGACATACCGCCGGTTAAAGGAATTGATCCCAAGACAAAGGGGGAAATTGAGCGTTTGGCAGACGATAATCAGCCATTTTCCGCTCTGGCTTTCAAAGTGGCTACGGACCCCTACGTAGGTACGTTGACTTTTTTCCGAGTTTATTCAGGAAAAATTGATGCTGGTTCCTATGTTCTGAATACCACGAAGGATTTCAAAGAACGCGTGGGTCGCATTGTGCGTATGCACGCAAACCATCGCGAGGAAGTTAAGGAGGTTTTTGCTGGGGAGATTGCTGCTGCTGTTGGTTTGAAAAATACGACTACTGGTAATACCTTGTGTGATCCTGACAACCCTATTGTTTTAGAATCAATTACTTTTCCCGAGCCGGTCATTTCCGTGGCCATCGAGCCCAAGACCAAGGCAGATCAGGAAAAAATGGGCTTGGCCCTGGCTAAACTGGCTGAGGAAGACCCGACTTTTCGCATTAAATCCGACGAGGAAATTAATCAGACAATCATTTCCGGCATGGGCGAGTTGCATTTGGATATTATTGTCGACCGTATGAGGCGAGAGTTTAAAGTTGAAGCCAATGTTGGTCGGCCCCAGGTTGCTTATAAAGAGACTATTACCAAAATTGCCGAGGCCGAAGGTAAATACATTCGTCAGTCCGGCGGTCGCGGTCAATACGGTCATTGTATAATTCGGGTGGAGCCTAAGAATCGCGGTGAAGGTTTTGAATTCGTTGATGAAGTCAAGGGTGGCAACATACCCAGGGAATATATTGCTCCGATTGAAAAAGGCATCAAAGAAGCCATGGAGCGAGGTGTTTTGGCTCATTACCCGTTGGTTGATATTAAGGCGACACTGCTTGATGGTAGTTATCATGAAGTTGATTCGTCAGAAGCGGCTTTTAAAATTGCCGGTTCAATAGCCCTTCAAGAAGCATCACGACGCGCGGGCCTGGTACTTTTGGAGCCGATTATGAAGGTTGAAGTAGTCACCCCGGAAAAATTCATGGGGGATATTATTGGTGATTTAAATTCAAAGCGCGCTAGCATCAATGAGATGCGCGAACGCGGTATGATGAAGATAATCGATGCCACAGTTCCGTTGGCAGAGATGTTCGGCTATGCCACTCAGCTCCGCTCCATGTCACAAGGCCGAGCTTCGTATTCCATGGAATTTTCTAACTATCAGATCGTGCCGCGCAATGTCACGGAACAGATCATCGGGGCGAAAACAAATGGTGCGCCAAAGGGAAGATAAATCGCAGTCAGTCGATATCCACACCTCTTGGGGATAAGTTTTTATCGGTTATTTTCCACGAACTTGGGAAAAAACGTTAAAAACCATATTTTCGCTAAAATACTCGTTTTTTTAAATGGTTTTTAAGGATTAATTATATTGGATTATGGGGTCATCTTGCTTAAATGGGCGAACATTGCTATAATCGATAGTGCAATTTAATATAATTCATTTAAAAAGTTTAAATTTTAAGGAAATACATCACTATGGCAGCTAAATTCGAAAGAACAAAACCGCACGTCAACGTTGGTACTATTGGCCATGTTGACCACGGAAAGACCACGTTAACTGCGGCTATACTTAAAGTTTTAAAAGAAAAGGGTTTTAATGCTCAGGAAAAATCCGTTGATCAAATTGACAATGCTCCCGAAGAAAAAGAGCGTGGTATTACCATTGCTACTGCTCACGTGGAATATGAAACTGAAAAAAGACATTATGCTCATATTGATTGTCCGGGTCATGCTGATTATGTCAAAAACATGATTACCGGCGCCGCCCAGATGGATGGAGCTATTTTGGTGGTTTCTGCTGCCGACGGACCCATGCCTCAGACCCGTGAACATATTCTTTTGGCTCACCAAGTTGGCGTGCCGAACATCATTGTCTTTTTGAATAAAGTTGATATGGTTGATGATAAAGAACTGATTGATCTAGTTGAAGTTGAAGTTCGTGATTTATTGAAGAAATACAATTATCCAGGTGATACCACCCCGATCATCAAAGGTTCCGCTTTGAAAGCTTTGGAAGGCGATGAAAAGCACAAAGAAGCGATTATGGAATTGGCTAAAGCACTGGATGAATTTATTCCTGAGCCGAAGCGCGATGTCGATAAGCCGTTTCTTATGCCTATCGAAGACATCTTTTCCATTGAAGGTCGCGGTACCGTGGTTACCGGTAAGATTGATCGAGGGGTAGTTAAATTAAATGACGAAGTTGAAATTGTTGGTCTCAAGCCGACAACTAAAACCGTGGTGACCGGCATTGAAATGTTCAACAAATCTTTGGATGAAGGTCGAGCCGGGGACAATGCTGGCATTCTGCTTAGAGGCATCAAGAAAGATGATGTGGAGAGGGGCCAGGTTATCGCTAAACCTGGGTCGGTAACGCCTCATACTGAATTTGAGGGAGAGGTTTATGTTTTGACTAAAGAGGAAGGCGGCCGGCACACCCCGTTTTTCAAAGGCTATAAACCCCAATTTTATATTCGAACTACTGATGTTACCGGAGAGGTTGAATTACCGGAAAAAACCGAAATGGTCATGCCGGGGGACAGTGTCAAACTTAAAATTAAATTGATCGTACCAATTGCTTTGGAAGAACAGCAGAATTTTGCCATCCGCGAGGGTGGACGTACTGTCGGTGCGGGCGTGGTTTCCAAGATCATTAAATAGTTTTTTCTTCTTTAAAAAACATTTTTTAGTTAGTAAGTTGCCTTGCACCTTGACTCTTTGCTTTCAGCTGATCAGGCTTGGCGGTGCGGGCTTGGGATTAATTCTCACATTAATACTGACATGCTAAAACAGGAAAATAAGAAAATCGAAGACTTGGCGGACAACAAACCGACCGCTGCCGTTGCGCCAGCCAACAGTAACGAAGAAACACAGCAGCGCATTCGTATCAGAATTCGCGCTTATGATCATAAAATAATTGATCAGTCGACGCGGACAATCTTGGATACGGCTAAACGTACCGGCGCGCAAACCAAGGGACCAATTCCATTGCCCACGGAAAAAAAGAAGTACACGGTGAATCGCTCGACTTTTGTCCATAAGAATGCTCGCGAGCAATATGAAATGCGCATTCACAAGCGTCTGATAGAAGTCATAAATCCCACCCCAAAAACTATAGATGCCATGATGAGTCTAAATTTGCCTTCAGGGGTTGACGTGGAAATTAAAATGTAGTAATATAATCACGAATTTATTATCACTTTCTAATATCAATAAAAACCCACAAAATAATTCATTCAGATTTTTTTAAGATTATTCGTGATTATTCGTTGGATTCCCCGCTTCGCCCGTTAAGTTTCGCGGGGCATGCGCGATATATGGATTAGTGGAGTGAGTGGTGTATATATATTTTTAAAAATTTAATAGGTAGATAGGTTCTAAGGATGAAAATTCTTAGGTTTATAGATAGGGTAATCCTTAGATAACGATTTGCCAGTAGTATACTAAAAGACCGGTAGTTTGGCGCCGGAATTTAATGAACTCTGGCGTTAATTCATACACCGGATTTTTATTTTGTCTATGAAATTTATCTTGGCTACAAAAATTGGAATGACTCAAAGGTTCAAAGAAGACGGACGCGTCTTGCCTGTAACTGTTGTTATGGCCGGGCCATGTTTCGTTACTCAGGTTAAAACCAAGGCTAAGGATGGTTATGATGCCATTCAGCTGGGCTTCCAGAAAGTCCGCAAAATAAGCCAACCAGTGCGGGGCCATCTCAAGGGGCTTGTACCACTTAAATTTTTAAAAGAAGTCAAAATAGATAAGCCGGCCACTGTTAAACGTGGCGATAAGATAACCGTAGAAAATTTTCAGGTCGGGGACAAACTGACTGTTACCGGCTACTCTAAAGGTAAGGGCTTTCAGGGTGTGGTCAGGCGTCATGGTTTCGGCGGATCACCCGCTTCCCACGGACACAAAGATCAACTGCGGATGCCGGGTTCTGTCGGCGCCACGGCCCCTCAGCGCGTGCCAAAAGGTCGCCGTATGGCCGGCCATATGGGCAATCAAAGAGTTACTATTGATAATTTGGAAGTAGTGGAGATTGATAAGGAAAATAACCTTATGTATGTCAAAGGCGCACTGCCAGGTAGCAATAGAGGACTTTTAATGATCCGCACAACTGGCGAGATGGTCGCGGCCTCAGCCGAGGCAGAACCGACCGTGGTTAGCCCGGAGCAGAAGGAAAAAATAAAATAAAGTCGTGAGGCCGAAGACCCCGAAAGAGAGTAAGGAAGAGGTAAAAAGTAAATAATTATGCAGAAGACAAAAGTTTACAATATGATGGGCAAGGAAGTTGGTGAATTAACTTTGGAACCGAAAATTTTCGGCGTTAAAGTTAAGCCGACTTTGGTCCAGCAGGCGATTCGCACGCAGCTGGCCAATAGTCGCTTGGTTTTGGCCCATACTAAGACTAGGGCTGAGGTTCGTGGCGGCGGTAAAAAACCGTGGCGTCAGAAAGGCACTGGCCGAGCCAGACATGGCTCCATCCGCTCACCGATATGGAAAGGTGGTGGAGTGACGTTTGGTCCTAGAAAAAATCGTAATTTTTCCTTGGGCATGAATAAAAAAGCCAAAAGACTCGCCCTGTTTATGGCTTTGGCCGACAAGGCTATTAATAAAAAATTAGTTGTCTTGGATAAGCTGGAATTGTCGGCCATAAAAACTAAATCGTTTTTAAATGTAATTTCGAAATTACCTTTGAAAGGAACAATTCTTGTGATCCTGCCTAAGACTGATCACAAGATTATTAAATCAGTTAGGAATTTACCGTACGCTAAATCAATTTCCGCCGATAGTTTGAATGTTTATGAAGTAGTGGCCCACGAATTTATTTTATGCCCCCAGGACAGTTTAAAGGTGATTAGTCAAACATATTTGTAATTTTTTATGGGACTATTAGACGTTTTTAAGAAAAAAGAAACTTCGGCCAAAACTCCACAAAAAAAAGAGACGACTTCCAAGCTGTCGAAGGTCGAGAAAAAAGAACAGCCAAAAACGGTAACCGAGACAAAACGACAGATGGTAGTGACCCCTGACGGCAAACTGGTGGAAACTACGAAAAAAGCCGAGGTCAAGTCCAAAAAAGCCAAACAGAAAAAGGAAGAAACCGGTGATGCTTACAAGGTACTGACGCATCCTTTAATTACCGAAAAAGGTTCTTATTTAAGCTCGGCCAATCAGTATGTTTTTGCCGTTGCTCCCGAAACCAATAAAGTGGAGGTACGCAAAGCCATACGCAAAGTTTACGGTGTTGATCCCATTAAAGTTAATATAATGAATTTTTCCGGAAAAAAAATTAGATATGGTCGCACTGAAGGGCGCACTAAAAGCTGGAAAAAGGCCATCATTACCCTGAATCAAGGAGAAAAGATAGATATTCAGGAAGGATTATAAAAAAATTAAGCTTATGTCGATAAAATCTTACAAACCCACCACTCCAGGTCGCCGACATGCTTCTGTCATAGACACTTCGCATCTTTCAAAGAAACGACCCGAGAAAAATCTTTTAGTTTCAAAGAAACGGCCAGCCGGCCGCAATAACAAAGGTAAAATTACGGTTAGACATAGAGGCGGTGGTCACAAACGTTTTGTCAGAATCATTGATAATGTTCGCCGGCATTACAATGATCCGGCTACAGTCATGGCTCTGGAGTATGATCCTAACCGAACTGCCCATCTGGCGCTGATTCAGTATTCTGATGGAGATAAAAGCTACATTGTCGCACCAGAAGGCCTAAAAGTTGGGGATAAAATTTTATCTTCTTTGGAAAGGGCAGAAATAAAAATTGGCAACCGCCTGCCCCTGTCTAAAATGCCAATAGGTATAATGGTATATGATTTGGAAATCCAGCCAGGCTCGGGGGCGCAAATGGTTCGTTCCGCCGGTGCTGGGGCTATTATTCAGGCCTTGGAGGGGGATTATGCCCAGATAAAATTGCCTTCAGGAGAAGTTAGGTTATTCCACAAGGATTGTTGTGCTACTATTGGTCAAGTTTCCAATGCGGATCATTTTAATATTAGATTAGGCAAGGCCGGGAAAAAGCGGTGGATGGGCATAAAACCATCGGTCCGCGGCAAAGCCATGAATCCGGTTGATCATCCGCATGGCGGTGGCGAGGGTCACAATCCGATCGGCATGAAACACCCGAAAACCCCGTGGGGTAAGCCGGCGCTGGGTGTCAAAACTAGGAAGACAGGTAAATATTCGGATAAATTTATTATTAAAAAACGGATCTAGGCAAACTAATTAACTTTAAAAGTAGTAATTTATAATAATATATGTCCAGGAGTATAAAAAAAGGTCCATTCACTGATCCCAAGCTGTTGAAGAAAGTATCAAAGCTTAAAATTGGCGACAAGACAATTATTAAAACTTGGTCGCGAGATTCAGTCGTGACGCCGGAAATGGTCGGGTTTACCTTTGGTGTCCATAATGGTAAAGATCACATTTCGGTTTATGTTGTGGAGAATATGGTTGGGCATCGTCTGGGAGAATTTGCCCCAACGCGCAAGTTCGTCAAACATGGTGGTCGTATGCAACGCGAAGCTGAAATGGCAGCAGCTGAAAATCAGAAAAAAGAATTAGCTTCGGCTCAGGAGAAAGCCTCAACGACCGGCGCTAAGACTCTTAAGAGCGAATAAAAATTTTTTTGAACTATGGAAGTTAAGGCCAAATTGAGATTTTTAAGAATTGCCCCGCGTAAAGTCAGATTAGTAGCTGATCTTATTAGATCTAAAACAGTGGTGGCTGCTGAAAGTCAGTTGTTGTTCCTGTCCAAAGGTTCGGCCAGGCCAATGCTGAAACTTTTGAATTCTGCCGTGGCTAACGCAGAAAACAATTTTAAATTAAAGAAAGATAATCTTTTTATAAAAAGGATAATGGTTGACGAAGGGCCAAAGTTGAAGCGCTGGAGACCTCGGGCCTTTGGACGGGCCACTCCGATTTTAAAAAGATCCTCGCACATCACTATTATTTTAGACGAGCTCAAAGTTACACCACCTAAGACCAAAGTGAAGGGCAAGATAAAGACGGTCAAATCAGTAGCCAAGTCGTCAGTCCATACTACGCCGACAAAGGAAAAGGAAACTGCCCGGCCAGTGGTTGATTTCAAAGAAATTAAGCATGAGTCTAAAGGTAAGACCGAGATCTTGACAAAACCCGAAGAACAGAAGAAGAAATCATTTTTAGATTTTAAAAATATTAAAGATAAATTTACCCGTCGCTTAGGAGAAAGATAGTTATGGGACAAAAAGTGCATCCGCGAATATTTAGAATAGTCACTACGGCTAATTGGAAATCAAAATGGTTTGCCAAAAAAGATTATGCTAAGTTTTTAGAGCAGGACGTCCGAATCCGTAAATGGCTGGCAAAAAAACTTAAAGAAGCTGGTGTGGCTTTGATTGAAGTGGAAAGATCCGGGGATAAGGTAACGATAAATTTGCACACTTCCAAGCCGGGTGTGGTTATTGGCCGGGGTGGAGCCGGAGCTGATGAATTGAAAAAAGAGATAAAAAGTAAATTCTTGCCTAAAAAAACTCAACTTAATATAAACATACACGAGATTAACAAGCCAGACTTGAATGCGGCGATTGTGTGCCAAGGGATAATTGAGCAGTTGGAAAAACGTATGCCTTTCCGGCGTATTGCCAAAAGAGCCATGGAACAAGTTATGCAGGCTGGGGCCAAGGGTGTTAAGATCATAATTGGTGGCCGTTTGGGCGGCTCTGAAATAGCCAGGCAGGAAAAGTTTTCTCAGGGAAGCATACCTTTGCATACATTACGAGCCGATATTGACTATTGTCGTGGCGGAGCGCAGACAACTTACGGGGTGATTGGTGTGAAGGTTTGGATAAATCGTGGTGAAGTTTTTAAGAAAGCTGACGAGTCCCCGATCAATAAATAAATAGATTTTATTTTTATGTTAATACCTAAAAAAGTAAAACATCGAAAATGGCAGCGAGGAAGTATTAAGGGAAGCGCTACTTCCAAAACCATGATAGATTTTGGCAGCTATGGTTTAAAATCCATGGAAAATGGGATGATTTCTTCGCGTCAGATTGAAGCGGCCAGACGAGCTATGACCCGTTTTGTGCAAAAAGGTGGTAAAATCTGGATCAGGATTTTTCCCGACAAACCGGTTACCCTGCACGGCTCGGAAGTTCGTATGGGCGGCGGCAAGGGCTCGGTGGACCACTATGTGGCCACAGTCAAGCGCGGTACCGTACTATTTGAAATGGATGGTGTGCCAGAAAGCGGTGCCAAAGAAGCCATGCGCTTGGCGGCCCACAAATTATCCGTGAAAACCAAGTTTGTTCAAAAGGGAGACTAATTATGAAATTGAAAGAATTGAGACTAAAACAGGAGAGTGAGTTACAAAAATTGCTGGCTTCCAGCAGGGAAATTTTTCGAGATTTACGTTTTAAAATAATATCTAAACAACACAAAGATGTGAGGGAAATTCGCGAGGTGAAAAAAACGATTGCCAGAATTTTGACGGTTTTAAAAGAAAAGAAAATGGTCAAACAACATTCACTCAAGACTAATAAAGACAAAGTTAAATAATATGAACCCAGAGAAAAAATACCGATTGTTTAAGGGCACCGTGGTTAGCGATAAAATGGACAAAACTAGAGTTGTGGTGGTGCGACGTACCAAAACCTATTCTAAGTATTTGAAACAATATACTACTCGGAAGAAATATAAAGTTCATGACCCCCGCAATGAATATCATACTGGCGATGTGGTCATTTTTCGGGAAGTCAGACCGATAAGTCGTGAAAAACGTTGGCAGTTCGTAAGTAAGGTTAAAACCAGTAGCGCCAATTCTAAAGAAATTTAAAATATGATTCAACCTCGAACAAAATTAGTTATCGCGGATAATACCGGAGCACGAACCGTTATGGTTATCAAAGTTCTGGGCGGAAATAAAAAAAGATACGCCCAGATTGGCGATATTGTGACTGTGACCATTAAAGAAGCCATGCCCCACGCCATGGTAAAAAAGGGACAAGTAGTTCACATGGTAATCGTCAGACAGCGCAAAGAGTTTCGTCGGGTCGATGGATCTTACATACGTTTTGATGATAACGCCGGCGTGATTATTGATATGAAAACAAAAGAACCGGTGGGTTCCCGCATTTTCGGACCAGTGGCCAGGGAGTTGCGCACCAGGGGTTTTATGAAAATTATTTCGTTGGCACCGGAAGTATTATAAAATGTAAAAGTTGGAATTTTAATATGAAGATAAAAAAGAACGATATAGTTCAGATAATTCATGGAAAAGACCGAGGCAAAAAAGGAAAAGTTTTGCAGGTTTTCCCTAAAGACAATAAAATAGTCGTTGAGGGGATAAACATGATGGCTAAAAATGTCAGACCGAAAAAGATGGGTGAAAAGGGCCAGGTGGTGCGATATAACGCTCCGATTGACTGTTCCAATGCCCTAATATACTGCTCGGCCTGCCGTCGGCCAGTCAAGATAGGCATTTTAGAAGACAAGGCTGGTAAAAAAATCCGAATTTGTCGAAAATGCAAGCAGGCCATTTAATTAAACATTATTCTCAGTTATTGAAATATATGAACAGGCTAAAATCAAAATACCAAAAGGAGATCGTGCCATTTATGATGAAGTCCTTGGGTTATAAGAATAGTTTGGCGGTTCCTAGGATACTGAAGGTAGTTTTAAACTGTGGTACTGGTAAAGCTTTGAAGGACGAAAAGTTTTTGGACACGGTGGTGAGCACTATTTCCAGAATTTCCGGACAAAAACCAATTCTGACCAGAGCCAAGAAATCCATTTCTGCCTTCAAAATAAGAAAAGGCATGGTGATCGGTGTAGCGGTGACCTTACGGGGAACTAGGATGTATGATTTTGTGGATAAACTAATAAATGTTGCTTTAGCACGCGTCAGGGATTTTCAGGGGCTTGATGAAAAAAACGTAGATCAGAAAGGCAATCTTACTATCGGCTTTAAAGAACATATTGTTTTTCCGGAAATTAGATCAGATGAAGTTGAGCGGATACATGGACTGGCGGTGACCATTACTAGTAGTGCTAAATCTCATAAGGAAGGAGTTGAATTATTTTCCCTGCTGGGTTTTCCTTTTAAAAAGAATTAAATAAAAATATATGGCCACCGAAGCACAAATAGCCAAATCGAAAAAGAAGCCGAAATATTCCACCAGAATCGTCAGACGTTGCTGGAGATGCGGTCGCCGTCGCGGTTATATGAGATCTTTCAATCTTTGTCGTATTTGTTTCCGCGAGTTGGCCAACAACGGTGAAATCCCCGGTATAACCAAGTCTAGTTGGTAAATAATAATTATCTAATTTTTTTCAAGAGACTATGACAGATCCTATTGCCGATATGCTAACAAGAATGCGCAATGCGGTTATGGTAAAAAAAGCGGAGGTTTTATTGCCATTTTCCAAAATTAAATTCGCTATTGCCAAAATATTAGTTCGTGAAGGTTTTATCGCTGGAACAGAAAAAATAGAAAAAGCCGGCGAAGTTCAGGCCAAGTTGCGGATTGTTTTGAAATACAAAAAAGGAGAACCAGCCTTGAGAGGGATTAAGAGAGTTAGTACCCCGGGACGGAGAGTTTACTACAGCTATCGGGATATACCCACTATACTTCCTTCTTTGGGGATGATGATTGTTTCCACCTCTCGTGGATTAATGACAAATATTGAAGCCAAGAAGGAAAAACTGGGGGGAGAGATAATTTGTGAAGTTAATTAGATTTAGTTTATAGTATGCCCAGAATAGGAAAAAAACCAGTGATAATGCCAGCGGAGGTGGAAGTTATTATTGATGGCCAAAGCGTGACGGTCAAAGGGCCAAAAGGTACCTTGAAGTTTGATTTTCACCATCGTGTAGTTTTTGAAAAGAAAGACAACCAGATTTTGGTTAAGGTTCGTAAAGAAGATGAAAAGAGATCGCGGGAATTGTGGGGCACTTCCCGGGTGCTACTAGCTAATATGATCGAAGGTGTCACCAAAGGTTTTGAAAAAAAATTGGAAATCAGCGGTGTCGGATTCCGGGCGGCCATCAGCGGTAAGAAATTGACATTGCAGGTAGGTTTTTCTCATCCGGTTGAATTTTCTATTCCAGAGGGAATAGAAATCAAGGTTGAAAAAAATATAATAATAGTAAGCGGGATAGACAAACAATTGGTGGGCGAGACGGCCGCAAGAATCAGAGCTATAAAAAAACCAGAGCCTTATAAAGGCAAGGGTATTAAATACATTGATGAGGTTATTAGACGCAAGGCCGGCAAGGTGGTCAAAACCGCGGCTGGTTAAAAGATAAAAGCATATGAAAAATTTTCAGAAGGCTAAACTGAAAAAAAAGCAGATAAGATTACGCAGGGTTCGAGCCCGAGTATTCGGTACGGATCAAAGGCCCCGGGCGGCTGTCTTTCGCAGTCATAAACATTTTTCCATTCAGCTTATTAATGATGAACAAGGCACAACACTAGCCCAAGTCAATGATCGCGAACTAAAAACCAAAAAGGGTATGAAGAAAATCGAAATTGCCAAGGCCGTAGGGGAATTATTGGGCGATAAAGCACTGAAGTTGGGGGTTAAAAAAATTGTTTTCGACCGTCGTGCCAATAAATATCATGGCCGGGTTAAGGCTGCCGCCGAAGGCCTGCGCAGTAAGGGTTTAGAATTTTAATTTATTATTTATGGTTAAATCAAGAAAAAGAGAAGATAATAAATTTGGTAATCAGGATAGACATAGCGAAGAGTTTGATCAGGCTTTGATCGATATCGCCAGGGTGACCCGTGTCATGGCTGGCGGCAAAAGAATGAGCTTCAGAACCTGTGTAGTTATTGGCGATAGAGCTGGTCGAGTGGGTATGGGTTTGTGTAAAGGAGCTGATGTTTCTGTTGCCATTAATAAGTCGGTGACCGCGGCCAAGAAACACATGATTAAGGTTAGAATGGTTAATGAGACCATACCTTGCCAGATTAGGCAAAAATACGGTGCCTCTGTAGTATTGCTAAAGCCGGCTCCCAAAGGTACCGGTATTATTGCCGGTGGAGCAGTAAGGTCAGTTCTCGAAATGGCCGGGGTGAAAAACGTGGTTTCCAAGATGCTTGGCTCGAAAAGTAAGATAAATAACGTTAGGGCAACTTTGCTGGCTTTGGCCAAGCTACGAGATATTAGACAAATTAAAGAATTACGGTCATAATATGTCATTATCCCTTTCTCAGTTAAAATCGGTAAAACATAAAAAGATCAAACGTCTTGGTCGCGGTGATGCTACCGGGCACGGTACCTATTCTACCCGTGGCCAAAAAGGTCAACGGGCCCGTACCGGCGGCCGAAAAAAATTAAAAAGACGCGGTCTGAAACTTTTCCTTTTGCAAATCCCCAAAAGGAAAGGCTTTAAAGGTTTGAAACAAAGACCCTTTGTAGTTAATTTGAAAGATTTAGAGAGCAGGTTTGCTGACGGGTCGTTGGTTAATCCTTCCCGACTGGTCCAGGTTGGTTTGGTGGCTAGCCAACAGGGCGAGGTGAAAATTTTGGGCGACGGCCAATTAGCCAAAAAATTAAACGTACAGGCGCATGGTTTTTCAAAAACCGCAAAAGATGCCATAATTAAAGCCGGCGGCACCGCTCAGCTAATTAAATAACGAGATTAAGCCGTCTATGTGGGAGAAAATCAGACAAATTTGGATGGTTAAGGAGCTTCGATACAAGATTTTATTTGTGCTGGGCATGCTTTTTGTTTTTCGGTTTGCTGCCCATATTCCCATACCCGGTATTAATGTGGAAAATCTAAAAAATTTTTTTCAGTCCAACCAGTTGCTGGGCCTTTTGAACATTTTTTCCGGCGGCGGCATGGAAAATTTTTCAGTCGTTATGTTGGGCGTGGCACCATTTATCACCTCCTCAATTATTTTTCAGCTCTTGACCATGATTATTCCTAAACTGGAGGAAATACAAAAAGAAGGGGAGGCTGGTCAAGCCAAGATCAATCAGTATCAGCGCTTGCTAACCATCCCCCTTGCGGCTTTACAGGCTTATAGCATGATTACACTGCTAAAACAGTCCGGACAGGGAATCATCGGCGATATGTCGCTATTTCAATTGATCAGCACCATTATTACCATTACTGCGGGTACGGTTTTCCTGATGTGGATCGGTGAATTAATTTCAGAAAAACATATCGGTAATGGTATTTCCCTGATAATCTTCGCTGGTATAGTGGCGCGGGTGCCCCAAACCGTGCAACAGACATTGGCCACATTTGACTTCTCGAAAATCGGCGGTGTCATAATTTTTATAGTCATCGGAATTATTACGGTAGCGGCCGTTGTTTTTATTACCGAAGGTCAGCGCAATGTGCCTGTTTCCTACGCCAAACGTATCAGGGGAATGCGCATGTATGGCGGGGTGGATACACATCTGCCATTACGAGTTAATCAAGCTGGCGTGATACCAATTATTTTTGCCGTTTCGATTGTTTTGTTTCCACCCATGGTGGCGCAGTTTTTTGTCAATTCAACCATTGTTTGGTTGGCGACTTTGGCAACTTGGGTAGTGGACATTTTTAAGAATCAGGTTTTTTACGCCGCCTTATATTTTATTTTAGTGGTGGCATTTACTTATTTTTATACGGCTGTTGTTTTTCATCCCACGCAAATTGCGGAAAATTTACAGAAGCAGGGTGGATTTATTCCCGGAATCAGACCGGGCAAACCAACCTCTGATTTTTTAAGCTACGTTAGCAATCGTATTATTCTTGGTGGGGCGCTGTTTTTGGGTGTTATTGCTATTTTACCCAACATCGTTCAAGCCGCGACGAATACTACTGCTTTAGTAGTAGGCGGCACCAGCTTGCTGATAGTCGTCAGTGTGGTCATTGAAACTGTTAAACAGATTGAATCACAGTTGGTGATGAGGGATTACGAGGGTTTTTGATGTTTTTTGTCCAGGAACAAATTAGTTGAACACTTTTGTTTTTAGAAAGGTGTTTTTTTATGTTTAAATAATGTATAATAAAGTCAATTATGGAAAAAAGATTTGATTTTGTAATGATTGGTCCGCCAGGCGCGGGTAAGGGCACCCAACGCGAATTACTGCAGAACAAATATAATCTGGAAACAGTGGTGACCGGGGATTTAATCCGCGAGCTGAGGGCCAAAGCGGTTGACGGTGATCAGCTAGCCATAGAAATTAAAAAAAGATACGATCAGGGAATTCCCCAGCCGGATGATGTGGTAATCGAAGCGGTTCGCCGGAAGTTGTCATCTCTGGATTTATCCCGGGGCGTAATTTTTGACGCCTTTCCCCTGTCTTTGGCTCAAGCTGAGGGTCTGGAAGATTTAGTCAAAGAATTTAACTTGCCCAAACCAATTGTTTTTTATGTCGATATAACCGAAAACGAATCGGTTGAACGTTTATCTAAACGTAAATTATGCTCCCAGTGCAAGAGGGTTTTTTATCCGCTTTCGCCGAATTATGACAGCAATAAATGTGATGTCTGCGGAATTGAACTGATCACCAGACCAGACGACAAACCAGAAGTGGTTCGTCGGCGTTATCGTCAGTATCTGGAACGCATGCAGGCGTTGAAACAATTTTATTATGAGAAAGGATGTTTATTGCGCATCAATGGAGAGCAAACAGTTGAAGATGTTTTTTCCGAAATTAACGATAGATTGAATGATTTTTTAATGCGATCTAAATGATTACCATAAAAACACCGGAAGAAATAAAAAAAATGCGTAAGGGTGGCCAGATATTAGCCAAAGTCGTCAAGGAAGTGGTCAAGGCTGCCAAACCAGGCGTTTCCGTCGTGGCGCTTGATGAACTGGCGGAGAAGCTCATTAGCAAAGCAGGCGGTCAGCCATCATTCAAGGGTTATAAAGGATACCCGGCGGCCACTTGTCTTTCGGTGAATAATGAAGTGGTTCATACCATTCCGCGACCGGGGAAGATTTTACATGACGGGGATATTGTGGGCATTGATATTGGATTGGAATACGAGGGTATGTACACTGATATGGCGCGGACCGCGCTGGTAGGAAAAGTTACCAGCCGCGTGAAAAAATTAGTCGAGGTTACAAAGAAAGCTTTGCGCCTTGGCATCAAGCAAATTCGGGCCGGTGCAACCACGGGTGATTATGGTCATGCTGTTCAGCATTATGCTGAGAAACATGGTTTTTCCGTAGTCCGAAGTTTGGTCGGCCATGGGGTCGGTTATTCTGTCCATGAGGGGCCGCCAATACCCAATTACGGAACTAAAGGAACCGGCACTGTTTTTCAAGCCGGAATGACCCTAGCTTTGGAACCGATGGTCAATATCGGTAGCCACGAGGTAGCTACTTTAGAGGACGGCTGGACTATTGCCACGGTTGACGGTTCGTTGTCTGCTCATTTTGAGGATACGATAGTGGTTACTGAAAAAGGGGCGGAGGTTATTACTCAATAAATATTATGTCGAAGATTTTGGGTATTGATTATGGCGAAAGAAGGATTGGTTTGGCAATTTCTGACGAAGAGAAAAAATTTGCATTTTCCCGCGCGGCGCTTATAAACGATCAGGCAAAAAATGTCGTTGCCGTAATTCGCGAATTTTGCACCAAGGAACGAGTTAGCGCCATTGTTATTGGTTTGCCCTTAAATCCTGACGGCCAGCCTGGTCCGGCCGCCAGGAAAGTCCAGAACTTTGCCAAACTGCTTGGCGACAATTTAAAAGTCAAAATTTTTTTTGAAGATGAGAGATTCTCCACGACCCTGGCTAGTTCCTTGCTGAAAGCGGCTGGCAAAAATACCAAAAAGATTCGCCCCTTGGTTGATCAGGATTCCGCTAGAATCATTTTACAAACTTTTTTGGATAAGAAAAATAATGTCTGATCCTTTGTCTATTAACAACTATATTGTGCCTTTTCTCGCGGCTCTGGGCATTTCGCTTGTTTCGACTTTTGGAGTGAGCAAGCTGGCCAGATGTTTTAACATTGTTGATAGGCCGGAAAACTTTCCCGAACGAAAAATACAAACAATGCCAGTGCCCCTGCTGGGCGGAGTGGCAATTTTTTTATCGGTTCTGATAGTGGTATGTTATTACGCTTTATTTACCGAGCGACTTCTAGGTGGTTATCTTTTGCCTAAGCATTTGCTAGGTATTCTTTTGGCTGGGGCTTTGCTCATGATTGGCGGTTTTTTGGATGATAAATTCAATTTGAAGCCACACCAGCAGATAATTTGGCCAATCCTGGCAGTTCTAGTGATTATTATTTCGGGTATTGGCATCGATTACATTACTAACCCTTTGGGCGGAACAATTTATTTGGACACGCTGAAAGTGAAACTTTTTACTTGGGGTGGCTTGCCTTACCATATTGTAGTGTGGGCCGATTTGTTCGCTTTGGTCTGGTTATTGGGTATGATGTATACTACCAAGTTTCTGGACGGTCTGGATGGTCTGGTTTCGGGCATAACGACAATTGGAGCAGTGGTACTGTTTTTATTAAGTTTAAACAAGGAAGTGGCCCAGCCCGAAACCGCTTTGTTATCAGTAATTTTAGCCGGGTCTTTTGTGGGTTTTTTGTTTTTTAACTGGCATCCAGCCAAGATTTTTTTGGGGGAAGGCGGTAGCCTGTTTGCGGGGTTTTTTTTGGGAGTTTTGTCCATAATTTCGGGCGCCAAAATCGCCACGGCACTGTTAATCATGGGCATACCCATTTTGGACGTGATCTGGGTTATTTTAAGGAGATTATTTTGGGAAAAGAAGTCGCCTTTTAAAACGGCTGATCGCAAACATTTGCACTTCCGCTTGCTGGACGCTGGTTTTTCTCATCGCGGGGCGGTTCTTTTTCTCTATTGTATCAGTTTGATCTTCGGAGTGGCGGCGCTATTTTTAGGTAGTAGTCAGAAATTGTTGGCTTTGGGTACGCTTTTGGGTCTGATGTTGGTTCTGGGTGTGACCGTTATCATTTTGTATAGAAAAAAAAGAAAATAATCTAAGGCAAAGTAATTTATATGTTTGAAAGAAAACATCCATTGGCGGCTATGTTCACTATCGCAATCATTTTGGGCATGACTTTTTGGTTTATCGGTGGTTCACGTGTCAAAGATTTAGCTCCTTATTATGTAAAAAAGGTTTTAGGACAGACGGCTGAAGTCCAGATCGGCAAGGGGATTATCCAGGCTGAAGTAGTAAAGTCAAAACACGCTCAGGCAAAGGGTCTGGCTGGTCGGGACTATTTGAGCGTGGCAAAGGGTATGCTGTTTGTCTTTCCCGAACCCGGTTACTACGCCTTTACCATGGCGGACACCAAAATATCTCTGGATATTATCTGGATTTATGACGGCAAAATCGCCGCCATCGTGTCCAGGGCCATGCCTGGTCAGGGCTTGATTGAGCCTGGAGTTGAAGCCGACGCCGTTCTAGAAATTTCGGCAAATACTGCCGAAACAATGGGATGGAAGGTAGGGGACGCGGTAAATATTTTTTATGAGGAAAGTTTGTGGCATTTTTAATTTCCACCAATTGTCGGGTAGGTTCCTTGGATACCACACACTTGTGTCTCAACATTCTTTGTCAGGTTATATGTATATATTTAGAAGTTATGCCAGATCAACAAATGGGGGTTGACCTGCTACTGAGGTTGTGATATCATATGAGTACCGATTTTTTATTTAAAATTAATTTCTATGAAATCAGCAATTATTCTAACCGGCGGCAAGCAGTATCAGGTCAAGGAAGGCCAAATACTCAAAGTAGAAAAGCTTGATAAGAAAGAGGGTGCGGTTGTTAATTTTGACAAAGTACTTTTTTACCATGACGGAAAAAAGACGGAAATTGGCCAACCGTTTTTAAAAAATGTTAAAGTTACGGCCAAGGTAGTCAAACAGGCCAAAGCCAAAAAGGTTCTGGTAGTGAAATTCAAATCCAAAGTTCGTTATCGCCGCAAGCGCGGTCATCGGCAGTTTTATACCCAACTAAAGATTGAAAAGATTTCGGTCGGTGTTTAACTCCGTCAAGATCAAAAACAGCCCAGCGGATCACGTAGGGTTGTTTTTTTAAAATTCTTAGTTTACATCACTTGCCTGCCCTTAATAGCATTTGATACTGTGATTTCATCTGCGTACTCTAAATCAGAGCCCATCGGCAGCCCTTTGGCTAAGCGCGTAACTTTGATATTCAGCGGTTTTATTAGGCGTGATAGGTACATGGCAGTTGATTCGCCTTCCAGATCGGGATTGGTGGCAATAATTACCTCTGATATTTTTGGAATCTGTTTTTGAATTCTCGAGGTTAATTCACCGATTTTAAGCTGCTCTGGAGTGATGCCTTCAACTGGATTGATGGTTCCGCCCAGCACGTGGTAAAGTCCGCGGTAATCGCCGGTTTTCTCGATTACTAAAACGTCCTGCGGGTAAGCAACCACGCAAACTGTAGTTTTATCTCTTTTGGTGTCGGAGCAAATTTGGCAGGGGCTGTAGGTCGAGACATTATGGCAATATTTACAGATAGTAACGCTTTTAGAGAGTACGGCTAAGGATTCGGTCAGATTATTTATCGTGCCATTTCCTTGTTTTAGCAAATAAAAAACAATTCTTTCGGCCGTCTTTGGTCCAAGTCCCGGCAGTGACGAGAGTTCGTCAATGAGTGTTTTTATGGCGTCAGGGTAACTGTTCATATTTTTTTTAGAGTCCCAAGCCGGGGATGTTCAGTCCGCCCATACTTTGAATTTTTTGAGCCATGGCTTTCTGGGATTTTTTTATGGCCTCATTGACCGCCTCTTTTATGGCCTTTTCTGTTTCATCTTTTTTATCTGGGGAAAGTAGTTCCTTATCAATATACAAAGCCAAAATTTCCTGATTACCGTTCATGACCACGTTTATTTTACCGTGAGCCGAGCCAGCTTGTACTGTTTCTTGGCTAAGCGCTTCTTTCATCTGTCCGGCTTGATCGTGTAATTTTTTTAGTTGTTTTATTTTTTCAAACATTGTTTTGGCTTATTGTTTAAAATTGGGGTAGGTCTTGGTTTGATTTCTCCAGGTTTTTGAAGGAGACTTTATTTTCGTCGAAAAATAATTGAACAATGCCGGTTGGGCCGTTGCGGTGTTTGGCAATGTGGATTTCGGCGATGTTTTTTTTGTCCGGGTCCAAATCTTTCCTGTACATAGATTCGCGATAAATGAACATGACTACGTCGGCATCCTGTTCGATAGAGCCCGATTCCCGCAGATCCGCCAATTTCGGGATTGGTGGAGTGCGCGATTCCACTGCCCGGGACAGCTGGGAAATTACCACAACGGGAATATTGAGTTCACGGGCGATTGATTTAAGGGCGCGGGTAATAGTGCTTATTTCCTGGACGCGATTTTCCGTGGAGAATTCGCCTTGCATCAGTTGGAGATAGTCAAGAACTATAAGGCCCAGATTGTGTTCGGCCTGTAAGCGTCGAGCTTTGGTGCGGATTTCCATGACATTGGCCGTGGCTGAATCATCAATAAAAATTGGAGCCTCAGACAGCACGCCCATAGCGTGTCCAATATTGGTAAAGTCCTCGTCTTCAGAAAGTTTGCCAGTGCGCATTTTCCATAAATCGATGTTGGCTTGGGCGCAGAGTAGGCGGTCGACTAGTTGTTCTTTGGACATTTCCAAACTAAAAATACCTACCGATACTTTTGAGTTGATGGCTACGTGTCTGGCGATGTCCAAAGCCAAGGTAGTTTTACCAATTGATGGGCGTGCGGCGATAATGATCAGGTCGGATTTTTGCAGGCCGGCCAATTTATTGTCCAAATCAGAGTAACCAGTGGGAATACCTCGTAGTTTTCCAGACTCTTTGTGAAGTTCGTCGATACGGTCAAAGGCCTCGGTTAAAATTGATTTGATGGAGATGAAATTTTGTTTTAGGTATTTCTGGGAGACGCTGAAGAGACTTTGTTCTGCTTGATCTAGAAGTTCTTCGATTTTTTCCGACTCATTATAACCCAGTTGAGTGATTTTAGCTGCTACGGCCAAAAGTCTTCTCAGGGTAGCTTTCTTCTGGACGATCTGGGCATAGTTAACCACGTGAGACGAAGTCGGAACAGTATTGGCCAGGGAGGCCAGATAGCTGCGGCCACCAATAGTTTCCAATTGTCCGTGTTCCTGGAGGCGATTGCTTAAGGACAGGACATCAATGGGTTCACGCTTTTCGTAGAGTTCCAGCATTGCTTCGAATATCATGCCATGCGTTTCTTTATAGAAATCATCGGGCTTGATAATGTCAGCAATTCTGATGATGGCGTCCTTGTCTATTAAAAGCGAGCCCAACACTGATTGCTCGGCTTCTAGGTTTTGGGGCGGCAATTTATCTAATTTATCTATCAGTTCATTGACCATTTTGCAAATTTTTTAAAAAAATTGTGTTTATATTGTACCTGATCCTAGATTTAAAATCAAGCTGCTAATGTACCCGTGAATATGCACATTTTGTCCACTACCTCAATTTCTAAAAGTAAAAACACCTTACATTTTTTTAAGGTGTTTTAGCTTTGAGCCGTGCAGGTCTCGAACCTGCGACACCCTGCTTAAAAGGCAGGTGCTCTACCAACTGAGCTAACGGCCCACAAGGTTGCCGGGAGGATTGTAGACCATTTTCCTTTTTCCTATCCATATTATCAGTAAACAGTTAATTTGGCAAGTTTCAGAAAGGGTTTTTCTTGACTCATGTGGGGTTTTAGGCTATACTGGCCGTGAATATAACCGAGGTAAAAATATCAATTATGCCCATGAGCGGAGGACAAATATTTATAATAATATTACTCCTTATTTTCGGAGCATTTATTTATTTTTATTCAAAAAAGAAATTTTAGCCAAAGAAAGGGGGTGTAATATGAAATTAGTAAAGAAATTAATGCCGATGGCAATGTTGGTTTTATTGGTAGCGCCTTCGGCCGTGTCCGCTTTAACCATCGAGGTCGTTGGCAACACTATAGGTTTAGGTACAGCTGATTTAAAGGAAACAGTTATCAACATTATTCAATGGGTGCTCGGCCTGCTCGGTCTGATCGCTGTTATCATGATTCTTTGGGGCGGTTTCATGTGGATGACTGCTGGTGGCAATGAGGATAAAGTTGCGACCGCTAAGAAGATCATCACAGCGGCTGTTATCGGTTTGATCGTAATCTTATTGGCTTGGGCCATTGTTACCTTTGTTGTTAGCACCGCTTCGAACGTAACCGAATAACCTAATTTTGGATTTATTTTAAATTTTTCAAATTAGAATAAATGCAAAAACGACCTGTTTTATGGTCGTTTTTGTTTTATGCAAATTATGTTAAACTATAATTGATTATGTCTCAGAAATTCTACAATTTAGATCCAGGGCAGGTCCTCATGAGTTTAAACTCGTCCATTATTGGTTTGTCGGCCAAAGAAGCCCGAGTTCGACTGGCTCAAAACGGTTATAATGAGCTACCTCGTGAAAAAAGTTTTTCATGGTTTTTAATTTTATTAAGCCAGTTCAAAAGTTCGTTGATTTACATTTTATTAGTAGCCGCCTTGATCAGTTTTATTTTGGGAGACACCGTTGACGCCTGGGTAATTTTGGCGGCGGTTGGTTTAAACGTGTTAGTTGGTTTTTTCCAGGAATGGCGGGCCCAGAAATCTTTGGAAAAATTACGAGAGGTGGTTACGCAAACTGCTCAGGTCAGACGCGATGGGCAAGAGATTACGGTCGAGGCCAGGCAGCTGGTAGTTGGTGATATAGTCATCTTGCGGGCCGGTGACAAAATACCCGCGGACATCAGATTGATACGATCCAATAATTTGCAGGTTGATGAGGCCAGTCTGACTGGTGAGTCGGTGCCGGTAAAAAAGATCACCGTGGCCTTGCCGTCGGCGGTTATTGTTGCGGAGCGTAAAAATTTTGTTTTTATGGGTACGATTATCGTGGCTGGTTCGGGAGAGGGGGTGGTAACCGCTACGGGATCCAGTACGGAGATTGGTCAGATTGCCAGATTAATAAAAGAAACGCACGAAGAGGAAACTCCTTTGCAGAAAAAGTTATCTGTTTTCAGTCGGAAGCTGGGGGTGATTATTTTGTTTTTGGCCGGAATTATTTTTTTAACAGGACTAGCTTTTGGTTATGAGATGGAAAGAATGTTTACTACAGCCGTGGCTCTGGCCGTGGCTGCTATACCCGAAGGCCTAGTGGTGGTAGTAACCGTCATTTTGGCAATTGGCATGCAGCGTATTTTGAAGCATAAGGCCTTAGTCAGAAAATTAGTGGCCGCCGAAACGCTGGGCTCGACAACCGTTATTTGTACCGATAAAACCGGTACTTTGACTGAAGGGGTAATGCGCGTGGTACGCATAATTACCCATAATCACGATTTGGATACTACCCGAAAATCACCCCGTCACCAGGAGATTGGACTGCCTTTGAAAAGCTATTTTTTGGCATTGAAAATAGGGATTTTATCCTCTGATGCTTATATAGAAAATCCTCACGAGGTTATCGAGCACCGGCGCGTTTTTGGCCTGCCTACTGAAAAAGCACTGATTTTGGCCGCTGATCAGGTTGGGCTTGACGTTGATGCGTTGCGCCGGGACAACCCGCGTTTGTCGGTAATTCCTTTTGATTCAGAGCAGAAGTTTATGGCTACCTTATGTCAGGACAAAAAGGGGCGCCGTTACCTTTACACCAAAGGTGCTCCTGAAAAAATACTTGAGTTTTCAAGCCATATAGATCTGGACGGAAAAATTGAAGCACTGAATAATGATAAACGTGAGAGATTAAAAAAGGAATTTGAAAAATTGAGTTTCGAGGGTTTACGAATTTTGGCTTTGGGTTTTAAAAAGGTTGATAAAAGGGTTATCAGTTTGGATAATTATAAATCAGCCATGTCTGGTCTGGTGTTTGTTGGCTTTGTGGGCATCAAAGACCCTTTGCGTCATGAAGCCCGCCAGACCATTGAGTTGTGTCAGAAAGCTGGTCTCAGGCCGGTGATGTTGACCGGAGATCATCGGTTGACCGCGCAAGCTATAGCTCGCGAATTGGGCTTGCCTCATGAGGATAAAAATATTATCGAGGGCTCTGAATTTGAGAAATTTGATGAAGATGCTTTAAAAAAACGCATTACTGATATATCGGTTTACGCGCGTCTCAACCCGCAGGACAAATTAAGAATTATAGACGCTTGGCAGGCGCGCGGTGAGGTAGTGGCCATGACCGGCGATGGTGTTAACGACGCGCCGGCCTTGAAATCGGCTGATATCGGCGTAGCTCTGGGTTCCGGCACAGACGTGGCCAAAGAGACGGCCGATATTGTTTTACTGGATAATAATTTTCGCACCATAGTTCGTGCGGTTCAGGAAGGCCGACTGATTTACGATAATATCAAAAAAGTTATTCTTTATCTCCTGTCTGACAGCTTTACGGAAATCGTGATAATCTCCGCCAGTATTTTACTGGGCTGGCCATTGCCTTTGATCGCTGCTCAGATTTTGTGGATAAATTTAGTCACCGACGGTTTTCCCAATATTGCTTTGACTGTTGAGCCGGACGAGAGCGAGACCATGAGCGGTCGGCCAGTCAGTATTAAGGAACCGATTTTGGACGGTGAGATGAAGGCCATAATAATTGCCATAAGCTTAATTACCGGGTTTATAGCTTTGGTTTTATTTTATTGGTTGTGGCAAACCAGCGGCGACATCGTTTTAGCACGAACTGTCATTTTCACGGCCGTGGCTGTTGATTCACTTTTTTATGTATTCAGCTCACGCTCGCTAAAGCAGCCGATCTGGAAGCAGAAACTTTTTTCCAATAAATATTTGATTGTGGCCTGCCTGCTGGGTCTGTTCGTGCAATTGCTGGCAATTTACCTTCCATTTTTTCAACAAGTACTGGGTACCGTTCCATTGGCTCCGTTTCATTGGGTAATAGTTTTTGTCTTTTCTGGAATTACTGTGGCAGCTATGGAGTCTATTAAGTGGATTTTTATGCGGCAACGCCATCAAGCTTAGTCTTGAGTTTTATATTATTAAGTGCCGAAAAAGAAGAATTTTTTTAACTTTTTATTATTTGTCTAAATGTTGAAAAAACAGTATAATAAAAAATAGTTATGATCCAAATACCTATTTCAGAAGTCCCAAAGCATTTGAAAGAGAAAGTTACTATAAATGGCTGGGTTTTTAATTATCGCAGTTCGGGCAAGATATTTTTTTTGCAGCTACGTGACGGTTCCGGAAGGATGCAGGCCGTAGTTGATAAAAGAAGCGTTAGTCCCGAAGTTTGGCAAACTTGCGAATCGATGTCCATGGAATCTAGTGGTCGTTTTACCGGTATCGTAGTCGATGACAAACGCTCGCCTTTTGGCTATGAATTACAGTTAAGCGAGGTTGTGTTAGTTCAGCGAGCTTCGGAATACCCCATTGCCAAAAAAGAGCATGGTGTTGATTTTTTGCTGGATCATCGTCATTTATGGGTGCGTTCCGAGCGGCAGGTGGCCATTTTGAAAATTCGTGACGAGATAATTTGGCTGGCCAGGGAGTTTTTTCGCCAGAATGGCTTTGTTCTGACCGACACGCCGATTTTGACCCCTACTTCGTGCGAGGGGACCACTACTTTGTTTTCAACCGATTATTTTGGCGAAAAAGCTTATCTATCCCAGTCAGGGCAGCTGTATTTGGAAGCCATGGCCATGGCTCTCGGCCGAGTCTATGATTTCGGGCCGGTCTTCCGCGCAGAAAAATCCAAAACTCGCCGCCACATGATGGAATTTTGGATGTTAGACGCCGAAGCAGCTTGGCTGCAACATGAAGGCAACTTAAAAATTCAAGAGCAACTGATTGTCTATGTTGTTTCTAATGTCTTAAAAAACAAAAACAAGGAGTTGGAAATCTTGCAGCGCGATTTGTCAGTTTTGCAGAAAATTACGTCTCCTTTCCCGAGATTGAAATACAAAGATGCTCTGCAGGAACTTAAGCGACTCGGTTCTGATATCAAGGAGGGCGACGACTTCGGGGCCGATGATGAGACGCTGCTGATGAAAGAATATAACCAGCCGGTTTTTGTCACTCATTTTCCCTTAAAGATAAAAGCTTTTTATATGCAGCCCGACCCGGCTGATCCCGAATATGCTCTGTGTGATGATTTGCTGGCCCCTGAAGGTTACGGCGAAATCATCGGCGGCTCGGAAAGAGTTTGGGATTTGAAATTATTGGAAAAGCGGCTAAAGGATAATAAACTTCCGGTTAAAGATTTTAGCTGGTATTTGGATTTACGCCGCTACGGTTCAGTGCCACATGCTGGTTTCGGTTTGGGCCTGGAGCGGCTGGTGGCTTGGATTTGCGGTCTTGACCATATTCGTGAGACTATTCCTTTTCCCCGACTATTGAACAGATTAAGGCCTTAGTTTTTGATTATTATGATTAATAACAATAAGGGAGTTTCCGCCACGGCTATAATTCTTTTTGGATTATTGTGTTTGACTTTGGTTTTGGTGGACATTATTTCTATCCAGACTTCTCAAGCCAAGAAAACTCAAGCTATTGTTGCCCGGGCCTCTCGATACTGCGGCCAGAATCACCAGAAGTTTCCCCTGCAATGTCCGGTGACCAGGGTCTTTGATTGTGCAGGATATTTTATTCTGCAGACCGATTGTCTGGGAGTGGGTAACGTGATTTTGAATGGTCAGGCAGAATTTAAGGATTGGTGCGGTTATAATTCATTGGACACCCAAGCCCAAAGCTGTGTAGAAAGTTTGAATAGCGCCAGGTGGCAAAGCTGTCTTGAGTCAGATAATTTATGTTTATAAATATGAAGGCGAGAAATCAGCAAGGTATCAGCACTTTTTGGGGAGTTTCTATAATTTTGATAGAAGCGGTAATGGTATTTTTTGTTTTTTACTTTTTGTATTTTTTCTGGATCGAAAACCCCCTGCCCACTGAATATATTGCTGTGGTAGCGCCTTTCGATCGCAGGGCGGTCAAACTACCAATCAGTGTTCAGACCAACGGCTGGCTGAAGTATCAAAATGTTACTTTCGGGTTTTCTATCCAGTACCCGGCTGATTATAAAATTTTCGAGGATGAAATTATTTATGGAAATAATGCCGGCCATATTTTCGGTTTGTCGCGCCAGGGTCAGGAAATTTTCTGGCTGCGAATTTTTTCCTATCAGGCCGATGATTCAATCGCGACAGCCTATAAACGACTGACTGGCATTAATCCCTCAATTTACCAGTCATTTTCCAGAAAAATTGGCAAGATAGAGGCCGTGGCCTACAGAGTCAACCCGGGTAACCCCCTCCAAGACCACTTAGTTTTTATGGGAAATAACTATTTTTTTGAAGCTCCGCTGGATAATAACACCGCCCCGATTTTATCCACTTTTAAATTTATTCAATAGCATGAACAAGACGAGAGGTTTTATTTTTATTACCTTGGTCCTTGTCATCAGTGTTCTCGCCGTAACTCTGGCGGGGGCGGGTCTATATTACAAAATTGAGAGCGAAAAAGACACAAACACCAATCAAGCAATAACCAACAATAACGTTAATTCCAATAATAAATGTCCTGAGTTTAAATTACCGGAAATATGCACTACTTTATATGTGCCCGGCTATTATTATGACAAAAATACAGATAGTTGCATTTTTGACGGCAATGGTTGTACCAAACCGTACGCTACTCTGAAAGAATGCACGCAATCATGCGCTTCAAGGATCATCGTTGAAGATGACGGTGTACCGATTAAAAAAACTTGCGGTAATGTTATTGTCTATAATGTTGAGGCCGACAAGGCGGCAGTTGCTCAGCGAGATTGCCAGGCAAGAGGCGGCACATTTGATGAGTGTGACAGCCCGTGCGGATCACTGCTTGCGGTGTGCCAGGTGTCGTGTACGTTGCCGTAGGAAAAGATAAATGCCAGTTCCAATACTAATCCGATACTAACAGAGTAATTTATAATATATAATAGATTTTATAATGAAAAGGATATTAGTGGCAAAAACAGTAAAGAATGTTGGTAAGCATGTCCGGCTTGCTGGTTGGGTGCAGACTACCAGGCGCTTGGGTAAAATGGTTTTTATTGATTTGCGAGATATTTCTGGACTCGTTCAGGTTGTTTTCTTGTCGGATAAAGTGGCATTATTAGAGAAAGCTAAAACATTGCGCCCGGAATTTGTGGTGGAAATTATCGGCCTGGTGAATGAGCGGCCGCTAAAACTGGTAAACAAAGAAATACCGACCGGCACTGTTGAAATCCAGGCGATGGAATTGTACATATTGGCAGAATCAAAAACTCCGCCGTTTGAGATCGTGTCTACAGAAAAAGAAAATGAATCGGAGGAGTTGCGTTATAAATACCGGTATCTAGATCTTCGCCGGGAGAAAAACCAAAAAATAATTATTATCCGTTCAAACTTTATCAAAGCTATTCGTGATTTTTTACACCAAGAAGGATTCATTGAAATAGAAACGCCGATATTGGCCAAATCAACACCAGAGGGCGCACGGGATTATTTAGTGCCGTCACGGATCTATCCGGGCAAGTTTTACGCCCTGCCACAGTCGCCCCAGCAATACAAGCAACTCCTGATGGTGGCGGGTTTTGAAAAATATTTCCAGATCGCGCCATGTTTCCGTGATGAGGATGCCAGAAGTGACCGCTCACCCGACCAATTCTATCAACTGGATATGGAAATGTCCTTCATGTCGCAGGATGACATTTTGACTTTGATTGAGCGCATGTTCACTAAGATTATTTCAGAATTTTTTCCGGAGAAAAAGTTTACTTATTCGCCGTGGCCTCGCATTACTTATCAAGAGGCTATGGAGAAATACAAAACCGATAAGCCTGATTTACGGAAGAATAAGAATGATTCGAATGAGCTCGCCTTTTGTTTTGTGGTTGACTGGCCGCTATTTGAGTCGGAAATGGAGAATGGGCATTTAGCACCGGCTCACCACATGTTTACCCGTCCTAAAGATGCTGATTTGCCGCTACTAGAATATGAGCCACACAAAGCCCGTTCTTGGCAGCATGATTTAGTTTTGAACGGTTATGAGGTCGGCGGCGGCAGTTTGCGGATTACTGACCCGAAAGTGCAGGAGAAAATTTTTGAGCTCGTAGGTATTTCCAAAGAAGATGCGCATCAACAGTTCGGACACTTATTAACTGCTTTTGAGTATGGCGTACCGCCGCATGGAGGAATTGCGCCGGGGATTGATCGTTTATTGATGGTTTTGTTAAATGCGCCCAATGTCCGTGAAGTTGTGGCTTTTCCTAAAACCAGTGATAACCGTGACCCGATGACCGGCGCGCCGGATATTGTGTCCGAGCAACAATTGAAGGACTTGCACATTAAAATAGACAAAAATTAAAAAATTTGAAATTAGAATTTCGAAGTACTAAACAAATTCAAATGACTAAATGCTAAAAATAAGGAAATATTCTCGCTTTTTGTACTCCTTCCTGTTTTATCATTGTAATTTTGAAGATTAGATATTGTTACGAGTTTTGGATTTAAAATATATGCATCTTTCTTCTCTCCAAAAATATATTCTCATCAACTTGCTTGGTTTAAAAGGTAAAATTAAGCGTAACCAATTGTTGCGGTTTTATGACAAGCAGAAAAGTCCGCCGAAGAAAAGTGATCAACAGGGGATTTTAACTAAGAGTTTTGAGCGGTTGATTGATAAAGGTTTTATGATCGGGTACGGCCGGAGAACTCCTGAAAAATGGTTTATTGATGAAGTGAGTTTAACCGATAAAGGCAGACAGCAAGCCAGGAAATTAATGGGGGAACAACAGAAATTGCCGTTTCTGATTAAGAAAGACAAAAAGTAAATAGCGCGCGTTTGTCGCATATAATAACGCACCATTCTTTTTATCTGTCATTCTGAAGTTATTTCAGAAACAAACGCGTCAGTGAATAATTTATTATTAACTATATAAATGTATGGCTATTGCAAAAAAGTTACTCCGTCATCTCGACAAAAACAAAATCAAATATGAAATACTGAAACACAAGACCGTTTATACTGCCTATGATTTGGCGCAGACCACAAAAAGGAAATTACAGGAAATTGCCAAGACCATACTGGTTAAAGCCGATAAGAAATATTACCTGGTAACCATCCCGGCGCATTATAAGCTGGATTTTGGTAAGCTGAAAAAAATGCTCAAAGCCAAAAAAGTGGATATCGCCAAAGAAAAAGACATGAAAACAAAATACAATGTTAAACCTGGCGCCATGACTCCATTCGGTACTATTCATAAGGCCGAGACGCTGATAGACAAGACATTGTTGAAGGCGAAAGAAATGATTTTTTCCGCCGGCAGTTTCACTGAAAGTTTACGGATGAAGGTCAAAGATTATATAAAAGTGGAGGATCCGCAGTCTGGTGATTTGGGCAAGAAGAAGTAATCATACCATTAGTTTTTGTCCGCAAATCATAATAATAATTAAAGAGATTGGAAGCTTGGTGTTAGTTATTGCCTTTCCACTTTGCTTTGCGGAGCAATGGCGGGCGGGGAAGTTAGAAGGTAAATTAGTGGTTAGACGCTGGATGATTATCTAATTTCTAGCTTTTAATTTCGCAATCCAACTTCTAACACCAAAAACTTAACTCCCAGCATTAATTTATTCATAAAAACATAATTTTAAAGATCTCGGCGCATGGTTTATAAGATAAAACTTGAGAAGTTTGAGGGTCCACTGGATTTACTCCTTCAGCTGATTGAGGAGGAATCCTTGGATATTACGCAGGTATCTTTAGCTCATGTGACTGATCAATATCTACAGTATCTGAATACCACGGCCGATATTTCTACGGAAGAACTAGCTGATTTTTTGGTGGTAGCCGCCAAGTTATTATTGATTAAGTCGCGGACATTACTGCCACAACTGGGGCTTGAAGAGGAGGAAGGGACCGATCTGGAGCGCCAATTGCGCATGTATAGGGAATTCTACGAAGCGTCAAAAGTGTTGAATAAGATGATTTTAAAAAAGCATTTTCTGTATCCGCGCGACAGGATGGTGGTAAAAATTGATCGTGTTTTTAATCCGCCCAAAACTATTACCACGGAAAAATTGCGCGATTTATTCGTTAGCGTCTTGCAGGAATTAGAATCGTGGGTGAGTATTCCCAGGGAAGTAATGATCAAGACCGTTTCAATCCGTGAGCGGATTGCCAACATTCAGCAGATGATCAGCGACAAAGTAAACATTAGTTTTAGGGAACTTTTAAAGTCGTCGAAGAATAAAACCGACATTATTATTACTTTTCTGGCTGTCTTGGAGCTGGTCAAGCAGCGAATCGTGGCCGTGGTGCAGGAAAATGTATTTGACGATATTTCTATTCAAAAGATTGATACGGAGAATGTAGATGTTGCGGAGGAACGAATGTAATATTTAATTTGAATAACTATATAGGACTTTCGCGTTTGTCATTCTGAGCGTAGTGAAAATCATTATATAATAATTATATAATACATGAAACTAGCACAGTAAAAATCTCTTGTCCCGCCTGTGGCTGGACTCGTAATGACCAAAATGGATAACCATTAGTTGCCTTTAAGACAAACGTATAAGTCACTGCCATTATCTTATGGATTTATTACTTGGCTAAAATAATTAGTGACTCAATAACATCTGTGATTATGAAAACAAAACTACAAATCGAAAGTCTTCTCTTTATTTCTGGTCGACCGATGTCAGTCAACAAGCTGTCTGAGATATTAAAAAAAGATAAAAATGAAGTTGCAACCGCCGCTGAAGAATTGATGCAGGATTATAATGTTGGTGAACGGGGCGTTCGTATCCAGAAAGTTGGTGCTTCCTATCAAATGGCCACTGATCCGGGTAATACCGACTTGGTCAAAGATTTTGTCAAAGCTGAGCAAACCGGTGAGTTAACTAAACCTTCGCTGGAAACCCTGACCATCATCGCTTACCGCGGGCCGATTACCAAAGCGGAGTTAGAGCAGATTCGCGGGGTTAATTGCAGTTTAATCATCCGTAATCTGTTAATTAAGGGTTTGATAGATCAGGTTGAAGATAAGGATAAGATGGCCACGGTCTACACTATTACTTTTGATTTCCTCCGGTATTTAGGGCTTAACAAAGTAGAAGAGCTGCCCGAGTACCATAAGCTCAACAGCGACGAAAATTTAAAAAAATTTCTTGAACAAAAAATGAAAGCCGCTGCCGAGCCCGCCTCTTCTCCTGAAAATACCCAAAAAGACAGTCTTGAAGAATGATAAAAAGTTTTATGGTCGTTTTTCTTTTGGCCACTTTGTTGAATTTATTACGACTTGATTATTCGGCCACCATTTTTTCGTCGACTCCGGCGCTCCAATACCAGTTGGTCGAGCAACTGACCGATACATCCTTTCAGCCGAAATTTCACATTTCCAGATTGTTGGGGCCTGTCCAGCGGTCTTTTTTCGTTAAACCTGCCACTCTGATTACCGCGCCATCCGGCATTTTAATTGACGCTATGAGCGGGCAATGTTTATGGCAAAGAGAGCCCGATGTTATTTTGCCAATCGCCAGCTTGACCAAACTTACCACGGCTCTAGTTTTTTTGGATACCCGACCGGATTTTACTAAGGAAATAACCATAACCGACGAGGACAGCGCCGATCCAGAAGGTAGCCGTCTGTACGTGAACACCGGTGAAACATTGACCGTGGGTGATCTTTTTTATGCCAGTCTGGTAGGTTCGGCCAATAACGCCACAAAAGCTCTGGTCCGTTCTACTGGTTTGACTACCGAAGAGTTTGTGGTGCGGATGAATAAAAAAGCCGAGCAACTTGGTTTATCTCACACGGTTTTTCACGAAGTTACGGGTCTTGATCCCCAAAACACCTCGACCGTGTCCGATTACAGTCGATTGGCCAGCCACGCTTTCCGTAACGATATTATTAGACGTGCTTTGAATACCGAGGTTTACAGTTTTACCACCATCAACACAAAAAAACCGCACCGGATAAAAAATACCGACCAGCTTCTTTTTGATAGCGACCTGAATCTAATTGGCGCCAAAACCGGCTATTTAGACGAGGCTGGCTATACTTTCGTGGCCCAAGCGGAAAGGCATGGGCACCAACTTTTGGTCGTTTTATTCAAAAGCACGAGCAGCCAGCAAAGGTTTGATGAGGCCAGGGCCCTGATAACTTGGGCGGAAAAGAATTGGATCTGGCTGTAAATGGAGTAAACAAATTAGCGGAAATGCGCTATTATTAAGAGTAAGCAATATGATAAAACCGTGCCTTATAGCCAATTGGAAAATGAACCTTGACCGTATGGGTATTGAACGATTTTTTTCGCGTTTTTCCCTTGATAATTCAGCTTTGGAGCAGTGTCGTGTGGTTGTCTGCCCGACCTATGTCTATCTGGAGAAAGTAAAAGCCATGATCGGTGATAAAGCATTGGCTCTGGGGGCGCAAAATATTTTTAGTGAAGAAAAGGGGGCTTATACCGGCGAAGTGGCTGCCCGTCAGCTGGCGGAAACCGGCTGCCGCTACGTAATTTTAGGACATTCAGAGCGACGCCGTTATTTTGGTGAAAATGATAAACTGGTTAACAGTAAAATAAAACTGGCTCTGAAGAATAATTTGTTTCCAGTTCTATGCTTGGGTGAAAATTATCAGGAAAAAGAAGACGGTTTAACAAAAAAAGTGATAGAGTCTTCGCTCCGCGCCTGTTTGGACGGGCTTAACAGTTTTCAGATAAAGAAAGTCATAATTGCCTACGAGCCGGTCTGGGCCATCAGTACCAGTCCGGAAAACGTGGCCGGAGTTGCCGACAGCCCAGAAGCGGCGCAGGTCGTGCACAAATTTATCAAACGCGTGGTGGCTGAGCTTGTCGGTGAGCATGTGGCCGAAGCCATGACGGTGATTTATGGCGGTTCGGTCACACCAGAGAATGTTCAAGGATTTGCGGCCATGGATGACATAAACGGCGTTTTGGTGGGTGGTGCTAGCCAAGAAGCTGATTCATTCGTAAAAATAATTAAGGCTTTTATCAAATAATTTATGCTAGTTCACCTGAAAAAATTACTAAAAGACGCTCAAACAAAAAAATATGCCCTGGGCGCTTTTAATGTAGAAAATTTAGAAACCACCTTAGGTGTGGTGCGCGGAGCCATGCAAGCGAAATCGCCGGTCATCATCCAAGTTTCGGAGACAAGCATACAGTACGCCGGCTTAAAAGCCATTACCGCTATTGTCGAAGTAATTTCTCGAGACGAGGCTGGGGACATTCCTATTGCTTTGCATCTGGACCACGGTAAGAGTTTTCGCTCGGTGGCCGAGTGTATCCGGCAGGGTTTTTCTTCCATTATGATGGATGCCTCGGACATGCCTTTGACGGAAAATATCATTTTGACCAAGCAGGCTGTTGACTATGCTCATAAAAAGGAGGTTTTGGTTCAGGGAGAACTCGGCGTAGTCAAAGGGCTTGAAGAAGTGACGCCCGAGGAACGTAAAAAAATGATGACCGATCCTGAGGACGCCGAGGAATTTGTGGCCAAAACTTCAGTGGATACCTTGGCCGTAGCTGTGGGTAATGTACACGGCATCTTGAAAATGCAGAAAGGCAATCCTGGGCTTGATTTTGAGCGTTTGGAGATGATTCATAAAAGAATCCCTAAGACACCTTTGGTTTTGCATGGCGCTTCGGGGTTGGCCTCAAGTGAAATAAAAGAAGCGATTAAACACGGTATTCGGATAATAAATATCGATACAGATTTGCGTTTGGTGTTTACCACCGTACTACGAGATACGCTTGGCCGCGATTCTTCAGTTTTCGACCCAAGAGAAGTACTAAAACCCTCAATCAGCGCCCTTAAGGCAGTGGTCAAGGAAAAACTAGAGATTTTTGGTAGCGCCAATAAAATTTAAATAATTTAATATTTTTATTTGTTTAAACTATGCCAACCAAAATAGCCATAAATGGATTCGGCCGCATCGGGCGAGCGGCATTTAAAATCGCCCTGGCCAATAAGGCACTGGAGGTAGTCGCTTTAAACGATTTGACCGATACCAAAACTCTGGCGCATCTTTTGAAATACGATACGGTCTATAACACCTATGACCATGAGGTGACTTATGACGATCAATATATAATTGTCGATGGCCAGAAGTACCGGGTTCTGGCTGAAAAAGACCCGGCCAAACTTCCTTGGAAAGAGTTCGGGGTAGATGTGGTTATTGAATCCACCGGTCGTTTCGTGGAAAAAGAATTGGCAGCCGCCCATTTAAAAGCTGGGGCTAAACGAGTGGTAATCTCCGCGCCGGCCAAAGGCAGCGGAGTCGATACTTTTGTCGTAGGCGTTAATGATAATAAACTTTCAGATCAGAAAATTATTTCCAATGCTTCCTGTACCACCAACTGTATTTCTCCGGTGGTGGCCGTTCTGCACAGTCGGTTCGGCATCAAGAAAGCAACTATGACCACGATACATTCTTATACTGCCGATCAAAACTTGGTAGACGGGCCGCACAAGGATTTACGCCGAGCCCGGGCGGCTGCCCAGAATATCGTCCCTACCACCACCGGTGCGGCCGTAGCCACTACCGAAACCATTCCTGAGCTGAAAGGGTTGTTTGACGGGTTATCTATCCGAGTGCCAACTGCGGTTGTTTCACTTTCGGATATTACGGCGGTCATGAAAAAAAATGTAACGGCTGAGGCGATCAATGAGTCCTTCATTAAAGCTGCGAAAGAACCGCGTTTTCATGGAGTCCTGGCCGTCACTAACGAACAGCTGGTTTCATCTGATTTTATCGGCAATCCCCATGCCACGATTGTTGATTTGAGTTTAACCAAGGTTATTGATGGTGATCTGTTAAAAGTAGTGGCTTGGTATGACAATGAATGGGGTTATTCCAACACCCTAATCCGTATTTGCCAGGAAATCGGAGAAAAGATATAATATAATAA
>Ga0185342_1000044_pt1 | contig 82831 bp, 89 predicted proteins | sample ConPoolayeEmetaG_FD_128045 | JGI IMG/M metagenome (GOLD analysis project Ga0185342, IMG submission 128045) | Hot spring microbial mat communities from California, USA to study Microbial Dark Matter (Phase II) - Cone Pool mat layer E metaG... ... | reverse complement strand
AATCTGGAAAGACCGCATCATTCCTTGGGACAAAAGTCACCTATGGAATATTTAGTTTCCAACGGCTATTTGTCTCAAATGTCCGCAACGCATACAAAAACTTGACTTTATAATTTCTTTAATAAATAATATGGATTAAGCATAAATTAAGGAGAAAACAAAAACCTGTGAAAATGAAAAATTTCTTCTCTTGGTGGCCGATTTTAATTATCTGGTTAACCACTGCCACCATAACCTTGGCAAGTGTTTGTCTCTTTTTCAATTACCACCAAAGTCTACTTAAAAACCAGAAACTCTCCCAAAAAAAACAGCTAGCCTTGCAAAATTATCATTACCACCGCTATATCTCTCAACCAAAAGTTTTAAGCGAAACCGCCTTACAGCCAACAACTGAAGATGCAGTGCCGACGATGGTTAAAAACTATTTAAAAAAATACCAGTCGCCGATGCTTGAGGCTGCCGACGAGCTGGTAACCATTGCCAGAAAATATGAACTTGATCCTTTCCTGCTGCTGGCGATTGCCCAATGCGAATCAAATTTAGGTAAAAAAATGCCACCTCAATGTTATAATCCCTTTGGTTGGGGAATTCATTCAGCCGGAACTTTATGTTTTAGCAGCTGGACTGAAGGTTTTGAAAAAGTTGCCCAAGGATTGCGGCAGAATTATTTAAATAAAGGCCTTGAAAAACCAGAGGAAATGATGCTTAAATATAATCTCAATTCGGTAAACAACGCCAACGGTAAGTGGGCAAAGTGCGTGAAAAAATTTTTGGAGGAAATTACTCTCCAGTAGGTTCATATAATAAATAGAAAAAAGAGACGGTAAGAAAGTTGAAGTATTAAAAATACACTGTAAGCCTTAAAAAAAATCCATCAGTAAGCCCGGTGAGGTTTACCAATGGATCTAACATATATTATATATTAAATACATAATTTGTCAAGAATGATTATTTTTGAAAAAGTTAGCAAAAATTTCAACGGCTTGAAGGCTCTGGACGAATTATCCTTCCAAATTAATCAGGGGGAAATTGTCGGTTTGCTGGGTCCCAATGGCGCCGGCAAAACCACGACGATGAGGATTATGCTGGGACTTTTACAGCCCACTCAAGGTAAAGTAACCATCGACGGTATCAACGTTTTACAAGAACCTCTTAAGGTTAGAAAAAAAGTCGGTTATTTGCCGGAAAACAACCCTTTATACGAAGATTTTAAAGTAGGGGAGTATTTACAGTTTATCAGCGAAGTCAAAGGTTTAAAAACAAAAACTAGTTTTAAAGAAACCGTTCAAACTTGTGGTCTCACCAGTGTTTTAAGTAAAAAAATCGAGCATCTTTCAAAAGGTTATCAGCAAAGAGTTGGTTTGGCAGCTGCTCTCTTGGGTGAACCAGAAATCCTCATCCTTGATGAACCCACAGTTGGTTTGGATCCCAACCAAATTATTGAAATCCGCAATCTCATTAAAAATTTAAGTCAACAAAAAACGGTCATTCTTTCCAGTCATATTTTGCCGGAAGTCCAAGCAGTTTGCCAAAAGCTTATTATTATTCATAAAGGCAAAGTGGTCGCCGCCGGCGACTTGAAAAAATTAACTCAGGGAAAAAGTCTGGAGAAAATTTTCCAGAAATTAACCTTGGAATAGTCAGTGGCAAATGAAAGTAATAAAGGCAGTCATTCTCAAAGAATTAACTCATCTTTTTAACACGCCTACTGCTTATGTTTTTGCTGCGGTTTTTTTGGCTTTAAATAATTTTTTCTATTTCAATACCCTTTTTCTTCTTGATCAGGCAACCCTGCGGCCCTTTTTCCTCAATTTTCCCCTTAGTTTGATTTTTTTTGTCTCGCTTTTAACCATGGGCAGTTTTGCTGCTGAAAGGAAAAAAGGCACTTTAGAGGTGCTTTTAAGCTTACCTTTAACTAAAGCGACGATTGTTTTGGCTAAATTCAGCGCCATTTTTACCTTTTTTCTTTTTGTCATCGCTTTAACTCTTAGCAATGTTTTTATCCTTTTAAATTTGGCCCAGCCAGATCTTGGCCCGATGGCGAGTGCCTATCTGGGAACCGCTTTTCTGGTTGCCTTATATACCGCAGTGGGTATTTTGATTTCCGTTACAGCCAAAGACCAAATCTCTAGTTTTTTATTGACAGCGGGAATTTTATTTTTCTTTTATCTTTTAGGCGAAAGCTTTGTTTTGGACCGCACGCCCAGTTGGCTACAGGGAATTTTTACTTTCGTCTCACCAACACCCCATTTTCTCAATCTGGTTAAGGGCCTTATCTCACCACGCGACCTTATTTATTTTTTATCATTGACCATTTTTTTTCTTTATCTTTCAATAAAAAATTTAAGTTTTCAGCAAGATGAATTTCTTAAGATCTCATAAATTACTTTTGTTTACCGTTTTGCTTTTGCTTTTAAACTTGCTTTCGTTGATTGCCTTGCCATACAAACTTGATTTAACCAGTAATCAAGCATTTACTTTGTCGCCAGCCACAAAAAAGGTCATCGGCAATCTTGATGATATTGTCACCATTAAAGTCTTTTCTTCCCGTTCTTTACCTTCCCGTTTTCTTCTTCTTCGCCAACAACTCAAAGATTTTTTGGAAGAATACCGACTTTTGGCCAAAGGTAAAATCAGGGTGGAGTGGTTAACGACAGAAGGCGAAAATGAAGCGGTGCAACTAGCTCAACGCCTGGGCATTCCCCAGCTCCAATTCTCAAATATCCAACAAGATAAATTTCAAGTCAGTCAAGGTTATTTTGGCCTGGCGATGTTTTATGAGGATCAAAAGGAAGTTATTCCTATCATTGAAGAAGAAAGCAATCTTGAATATCAGTTCACTTCCTCGCTTTTAAAAATCACCAAAAAGGAAAAGCCGGTGGTGGGTTTGGTAACCGGCCATGGAGAAACAGCTGTCTCCCAAAATGCTTCTTTTAGCGAATCTCTTTTGGAAAAAGCTCTGGGTAAAGAATTTTTATTGGAGACTCTGACGTTAGAACCCAAAAAAGCTAGCTTGGTACCTGACAAATTTTCCGCTCTCCTTGTTATTGGGCCAAAAGAGGAATACGAGGAAGAAAGCCGTTTTGTGCTTGACCAGTTTTTGATGCAGGGTAAACCTATTCTTTTCTTTCTTGATGGTGTCAGCGTCGATAATCAACTCCAAACAAGCACTGCTAAACACCAGCTCAATGCTTTATTAAAAAATTATGGTTTAAGTTTAAAAGAGAACTTAATTTTGGATCCCTCGGCCGCCATCGCCAATTTTAACACTGGTTTAACCACCTTCTTTACTCCTTACCCTTACTGGATTAAAATCCAACCCGAAGGTTTTAGTCAGCATCCGGCTACTTTTGGTTTACAGGGAATGGTTTTGCCCTGGGTTTCCTCAATTGACCTCCCTCAGGACGATAAGCGTTTTCAACCTTTAATTAACTCTTCGCCTAAAGCCTGGTCGGTGGAAAAAAACTTTAATCTTAACCCGACCCAAAAATGGCAAGTCAGCGAGGAAAAGACTTTTGTCTTGGCTGCCCTCGCCACTGGTGAATTTACCAGTGCCTTTAAAGATCAACCGCTGCCCAAAGAATTTAAGCAAGAAAAATTTAAGGAAAAAACCGATCAGATGAAATTGCTTTTGGTGGGTGATAGTGACAGTTTAAATGAAAATCTCGCTGCCAGTTTTCAACCAAATCTCCATTTTCTTTTAAATGTCTTAGAATTTCTTACCGCTTCAGAAAATCTCGCCCAAATTAAAGTTAAACAGGAAGACTTAAGGCCACTCAAAAAGATCTCACCACAAACCATTGAAATCATTAAGTATGGCAGTATTGTCGGCCTGCCGCTGGTAGTCAGTCTTGGTGGTTTAGGTTATCTCTCATGGCGTAGCCGACGAGAGTTTCACCTATGAAGTTAAAAAACTTGCTTTTAATTTTAATGCTTTTAATTTTAATTGGCGGCTCTTTCTGGCTAGGGAAAAATCTGAAAAACGAGCAATTCTGGCTTTTTAGGAAAATCCACCGGCCGCCGCCGTTACTTTTTCCTAATTTCTCTCAGGAAACAATTGACCGACTGGAAATCAGTCAGCAAGATAAAAAAAGGGTTTTTGTCAAAATTAACGGAGAGTGGCGGGAAGAAAACGCCACCGTCTCGGCTAATCAGGAAAATTTTAAAGAAATTTTTGAAACTGTCAAAAGCTTAAATCGGGCAGAATTGGTTTCTCAGAACCCTCAAAAAAGAGAAATTTTTGGGGTTGACGAGTCAGCTTTAAAGGTCTTCATGAAAGCTAAGGAAACACCCGTCGTCCATTTTTATATCGGCAAGCGCGGTCAGGATTTTTTGTCTAACTTTTATCGCAAAGAATCAGAAGACAACGTTTATTTGAGCCAAAAACTCCTTGATCAAGTTTTTCTCACGCTTTTAAACCCCCAAGAATAAAAAAAGAATTGTATAATTATTTAAGCGTGTCCAAGTTGCGGTTAATTTTAGCTCTCATCATTGGCAAAATCTCAAGCTCTATGATGAATCTGTTGGGTTTTGGGGCGACAGCCTTACCCGGGTGGTTAGCGCTGAAAATTGAACCGCGTTTAATCATAAAATTAACAGCGTCACTTAAAAAAAATATTTTAGTCACCGGTACCAACGGTAAAACCACCACCACCAGATTAATTGCCTCAATTTTTAAAGAAGCCGGCCAACCTTTTATCCATAACCGCAGCGGCTCAAATCTCCTCCGAGGCCTTGCTTCAGTTCTCATAAAGGAGGCAAATTTGAAAGGTAAAATTTTAGCCAGAACTTGGGGGCTTTGGGAGGTAGACGAAGCGGTTTTCCCCCTCGCCTGTGAACAAATTAAACCTCAAGTTGTCCTGATTGCCAATCTTTTTCGCGATCAGCTGGATCGTTATGGCGAAATCGATAAAGTTGCTCAAAGCTGGCATCAGGCTCTTTTAAAGTTGCCAGCCACGTCGGCGGTGGTTTTAAATGCCGACGACGCCACGGTTGCCTCGTTGGGTAAAAACCTCAAAAGTAAAGTTTTTTACTATGGTTTGGCCGAAGAAAATTGGGGAAGGGCAGAGCCCGATCATGCTTCCGATGCCACTCTTTGTCCTTACTGTCTGCAAAAGTTGACCTATTCTCTTTGTTTTGGAGGTCATATGGGAAATTATTCCTGTCCGCGCTGCGGCCAAATTCAACCAAAAAAACATTTCATTCTTAAAAAAACAGCATTGAAAGAAGTCAGTGAAAAATTACCTGGAGTTTATAACTTATATAATCTTGCAGCGGCTAACGCCCTCACCACCGCTTTAAATTTTTCCGAAAAACAAATTATCGCCGGTTTGAAAAATTTTAAGCCTGCTTTTGGCCGGATGGAAAAAGTTTCCTTAGATCATAAAACTCTCCATTTATTTTTGGTCAAAAATCCTACCGGCTTTAACGAGGTTATCAAAACCCTCACCTCTCATTCTCTTCCAAAAGGAGTACGTCGCCACCTAACCTGTTTAATTGCTATCAATGACCTGATTGCCGACGGCACTGATGTCTCTTGGCTTTGGGATGTCAATTTTGAAAGCCTAATCCCTTATCTTAAAACCGTGATTGTGAGCGGCCGGCGCGCTTACGATATGGCCTTGCGTTTAAAATACGCGCAACACCCCTTCGGTTTTAAATTTTACCTCCAACCGCAAATAAAAAAGGCGCTAAACCAGTTCTTACTCTACAACGAAGCCGACTTATACGTCCTCCCAACCTATACGGCAATGTTGCATATCAGAAAAATTTTAAACCAGCAGGGTTTCGTCCACTCAAGCTGGCAGGATTAAACATGGAGTTAATTATTGGTCATTTATATCCTGATTTGCTGAATATCTACTCAGATATGGGTAATATCATTTGTTTATCGCAACGCTGTCACTGGCGGGGAATTAAGGTAACCATCAAAGCAATTAGTTTAAAACAAAAGCTGGAATGGCAAAAATATGATTTGCTTTTTGGCGGCGGCGGTCAGGATAGACAACAATTAATCGTTTCTCAGGATCTACAAACCAAAGCTTTGGCTTTAAGAGAGGCTGCCCAAAGCAACCTGCCAATGTTGACCACCTGTGGCAGTTACCAGCTTTTTGGTCATTATTTTAAAACCGCCAAGGGTATCAAAATTCCGGGAATTTCAATTTTTGATGCTTATACCATTGCTTCACAACAGCGCCAAATCGGTAATATTGTCATTAAATTAAACAATCCCCAAAAATTTCAATCATTTTCAAATAATAGTCTTAAGCAAACCACTTTGGTGGGTTTTGAAAATCATTCAGGAAAAACTTATTTAAGCAAAACAAGTCGTAAAACGCAAACTCTTGGTCAAGTTATTAAAGGTTTTGGTAATAATGGTGAAGACGGCACCGAAGGCGCAATTTATAAAAATGTGGTGGGTACCTATTTGCACGGCCCGGTCTTACCCAAAAATCCCCATCTAGCCGACTGGTTAATTAAAACGGCTCTGGAGAGAAAATATCAACGCTCAATCAAACTTCAAGCCCTTGATGATCAGCTTGAATGGCAAGCCCATCAAGCAGCTATAAAACTCGCCAAAAAGGGAAAAATCTGGTAAAATCCTTTTTGTCTCAAAAATAGACGCAAGCCAGAGTGCTGAAATTGGCAGACAGGCACGGTTTAGGACCGTGTGCCGCAAGGCGTGAGGGTTCAAATCCCTCCTCTGGCACTAAAATTTAGGGATTTAGCTTATGAAAAAATTCACCCAAAAAGCCTGGTGGTTTTTTTTGTTACCCTTACTCATTTTAGGGTTTGTTTTTCGTGAGCAATTAATTGGCGCCGTCAAACCCCCTCCCAAATATAAAACGACTAAAGTTACCAAAACAACGCTCACCCAAACCGTAGCCGCCTCAGGTAAAGTGAAAGCAGAAGAGGAGGCAGTCTTAAAATTCCAAACCGCCGGCTACCTAAAATGGCTGGGCGTGAAGAAAGGTGATCGTGTTAAAAGAGGACAAATCATTGCCTCACTGGATAAAGAAACCCTGGAAAAGGAGTTAAAACAAGAAATTTTGGATTATCTTAATGAACGCTGGAATTTTGAAAAAGATCGTCGCACTTATCATATTACCAGTGATGATTTAGATAAATATAGCCTCAGCTATGATATTCGCAATCTCTTGGAAAAAGCTCAGTTTGATCTTGACCGGACGGTGCTGGATGTGGAAATTAAAAATTTGGCTCTCAAATATGCCAATTTATGGTCACCCATCGACGGTTTGGTGACGGCACTGGATACCGAAACGGCCGGGATTAACATCACGCCCACTACAGCTACTTTTACTATCAGTAATCCCGCAAGCATGGTTTTTGTGGCAAAGGTTGATGAAGCAGATATTGGCAAAATTAAAGTAGGTCAGAAAGCCGAAATTTTCCTCGATGCCTATCCGGAAGAAAAAATCTCCAGCAGCGTCAGTCAAATTGACTTTACCTCAACGCTCACCAGTAGCGGGGGGACAGCTTATGAAGTAAAATTTTCTCTGCCTACCAATGAAGAAGAAAAATTTAAAATTGGCATGAATGGCGACGTGGAAATTATCGTTGCCGAAAAACCTGAAGCTTTGGTGGTTCCTTTGGAAGCAGTCAGAGAAAAAAATAATAAAACCTATGTCTGGCTGGTGGTCAACGGCCAACCAAAACAACAAGAAGTAAAAACAGCCTCAGGTAACGAAAGCCAAACGGAAATTTTATCAGGTCTCGCCGAAAACGATGAGGTGGTTATTGCTGATTTTAAAAATTTAGATAAGTTAGCCAAATGAAACCCCTTGTTGAACTGGTTAAAGTCAGTAAAAAATTCAAAATGGATGGCGTCTGTGTGACCGCGCTTAACCATATCAGTTTAACTATAAAAAGGGGGGAATTTGTAGCCATCACCGGAGCATCAGGCAGCGGTAAATCTACTCTGATGCATCTTTTGGGTTGTCTTGATCGACCCACCAGTGGCAAAATCTACCTAAACGGTCAAGAGGTTTCCCAACTTAGCCAAAATCAGTTGGCCAAAATTCGCAATCAAGAAATCGGTTTTATTTTTCAGGCTTTTAATCTCTTACCCCGAACTTCGGCCTTAAAAAATGTGGAAATGCCGCTCATTTATGCCAATGTTCCCAGTAAACGTCGCCAACAAATTGCTAAAGAAAAATTAGCAATGGTGGGTCTTTTGGATCGTCTCTATCATCAACCCAACCAGCTTTCCGGCGGCCAACAACAGCGTGTCGCTATTGCCCGGGCGCTCGTTAATAATCCCAATATGATTCTGGCGGATGAGCCGACAGGTAATCTTGACTCGAAAGCGGGTAGGGAAATCATGAAGCTTTTACACCAACTGCACCAGCATAAACACACAATTATTCTCGTTACTCATGATCTTAATTTGGCAAAAGTGGCGAAAAGACAAATCCAATTGAAGGATGGAGAAATAGTTAAAGACACTCATGCAAAATGAAAATGTAAAAAATTTGTTATTTTGATTTTTGTATTTTGTATTTATCAGGATGGATATTTTCGAAATTTTTCGTCTCTCAATCACCGCTTTAAAGGCCAATAAAATCCGCTCTGTCCTTACCATGCTGGGCATTATTATTGGGGTAATGTGTGTCATTCTGCTAATTTCTCTCGGCTCCGGCTTACAGGGTTATATCACCAAGCAATTTGAAAGTTTAGGCGCTAACACTATTTACGTGTTGCCGGGTAAAGTAGGCTTGGAAGAAGGCGGTTTTCAACAACCTGGAGCCCCCAATTTTAGCGGTAGCAAATTAACCCTCGGTCATAGCCGCGACCTGAAAAGATTAGGCGGGGCGATTCTTGAAAGTGGCGCCGGGATTGAAATCCCCGTCACCCTGAAGTTTGGCAACGTCGCTAAATACGCTAAAGCCCAAGGGGTCACTGATAATTTTTTCTCAATTTATAATATTAAAGTAGAGGAGGGAAGAGTTTTTACCAAGGCTGATGTGGATTTAAAGCGAAAAGTGGCCCTGATCGGGCAAACGGTTAAAGAAAAACTTTTTGCCAATAGTGATCCTTTGGGGAAAAAAATCCTTGTGGGCGAAGAACGTTACGAAATAATTGGCGTTACCGAAAAAAAGGGGAGCTTAAGCGCCAACAATGATTTTGATAATGCCGCTTATCTCCCCATTACTTGTACTCAAGATCAATTCGGCAGAAAAAATGTGATGTTTATTATCAATCAAGCCAAAGATAAAGAAAGTATTGAGGAAGCCAAAGTGCAAATCAAGCGCTATTTAAGCAAAAAGGGACTCAAAGAAGATGACTTTAGTGTGGTTGATCAAGCAAGCCTCCTTTCCACGATTAACCAAATTTTGGGTGTTTTAACTTTGGCTTTGGGTGGGATTGCTGCTATTTCACTTTTGGTGGGTGGTATTGGTATTATGAATATTATGCTCGTCTCCGTCACCGAAAGAACAAAAGAAATTGGCCTGCGGAAAGCGGTGGGTGCACGCGCTCAAGATATTTTGCTTCAATTCCTCACCGAAGCGGTGGTTTTGTGTCTTTGTGGCGGAGGCGTGGGAATTTTGTTGGGGGTGGGCGGCTCATTTTTGGCTGGCCGCTGGCTGCCGACGGCAGTACCTCTCTGGTCGGTGTTTTTGGCTTTTGGTTTTTCTAGTTTGGTAGGTTTGATTTTTGGGGTGGCTCCGGCTTATAAAGCCGCCCGCTTGGACCCGATTGAAGCCTTAAGATATGAGTAATTAATTTTAAACTCTATGCAAATTTTATTTTTAGGTACTTCAGCTGGCTGGCCGCTGCCGCGACTTAATTGTCGATGTCAAATTTGTAGCTCTAAAAATCCCAAAGATAAACGCTTGAGACCATCAGTGCTGATTAATAAAAAAATTTTAATTGACGCGGGGCCGGATTTTTATCATCAGTTTCAAAAATACGCTGAGTCACTGCGCCAATTTTCTTATCTTTTTATCAGTCATCTTCATCCTGATCACTATTTTGGCCTGTGGGATGTGGCTAAAATTTACCAAAAAAATAAAATCACAATTTTTTTATCAGAAAAGAATCAAAAAGATTTGCTGAAAAGAATCAATGATCTAAGTATTAAATTTTTACTTCAATCAGCTAAAACTTTTAAAAAGGAAGAAGTCATCAAGTTAACAACTACCTGTTCGATCACGCCATTTGCCGTTGATCATTCGCAAAATACCGAAACCTTTGGGTTTTTGGTAAAAGAAGTTTCTACCGGAGCGTCAAGATCATGCCGCTCCCGAAGCGGAAATTTGGTTTATATCCCTGATTTTCGCAGCCTTCCCACAAAATCTTTAAAATACTTAAGGAAAATTAAGTTGGCAATTTTTGATGGTTCAACCTTTGAACCTGCGGGACCTGACCGTTTTGGTCATCTTCCCATAAAAGAAACCATTAAATTGGCGCAAAAATTAAAAATTGATCAAGTTTATTTTACGCATATTGGCCATGGCCTGCACCTGCAACCGCACCGTCTCTTGGAAAAAAAATTAAAAATGGCCGGCGGGAAAAATTTTCATCTTGCCTATGACGGCCTGAATTTAAAGGTTTGAAATTAAGCTTATAAAATAGCCGAAGAAAATCCGATCCCGGAGCGGTATGAAGAAATATGTTATAATCCAAAGAGATTTATAAGGAGAGGGTGCGTTAATGAAAAAAAATCAAAATCATCCTAGAGTAAAGTCTAAACTTACTTGGCTGCCGGCCAAAACTTTTGAACTGGAGTTTATCATCCCTTGGGAAAAGGTTAAAACGAGCTACCAAAAAAATCTTAAAAAGCTAACCGAGAAAACCACGATTAAGGGTTTCCGTAAAGGCAAAGCGCCTCAAGAAGTGGTGGCAAAACAGCTTGACCAAACGCAATTATATACTTTGGTTTTAGAAGAACTCCTGCCTCAAACTTATTTTGCTGCCGTCCAGCAACATCAATTAAAACCCATTTGTGAACCCAAAATCACCCCTCTAAAAACCAACGAGGGTGCTGACTGGCATTTTAAGGCTACGGCTTGTGAAGCACCCCAAGTGAAGTTGGGAAATTATGAACAGGTGGTTAAAAATCTTAAGCTTAAAACGCAAATTTGGCTTCCCGGTCAAGATAAAACATCAACAAAAGAAGAAAAAGGTGAAACCGAATCACTTGAAAAAATTTTTCAAGGACTCTTAGAAACATGTCAGGTAGAAATTTCCCCAATCCTTACGGAGAGTGAGGAAAAACGTCTCCTCAGCAATCTGTTGGAAGAAATTCAAAAATTAGGCTTAACCCTGAACGAATACTGCACCAACAATCATAAAACCCTTGAACAATTAAAAGCGGAGTATCATAAATTAGCCCAAGAAACTTTAAAATTGGAGTTTATTTTGCAGGCGATCGCCCAGGAAAAAAAATTAACCGTTGAAGAAAAAGAGATTACTGATTTAATTGCCACTATTCCTGAAGAAAAAACACGCAAAAATCTAAGTACACCGCTCCAAAAAGCCTATATTAAATCTCTTTTGAGCAAACGTAAGGCTATTGATTTCTTGATGAAACTATAGTAAACTAACTCAATTTTTAAAAGTTAGGCATATTGAATATGAATACGGCAAAATCTTTAAGAGGGAACACTTCTTCAAACAAGAGTAAATTTTTAAAAACCACGGCCAGCAACTTTCTGGAAGCCCTACAAGATCAACTTAAGGCTGCAAGTTTAGGTTCAGCGAAAAGTGCCCTTGACCAACTCTTTGGTTCTGCGCCAGTTCCTCAAGAAAATCAGCTGCCGAATTTTAATCTTGAAAATTTTATCCAACTGCGCGAGCAGCAAGTTCGCCAGCAAGAGCGAGCTTTACATGAAAGAAAAAGAAGTGCTGAGGTCTTGGTTTTTTGCCGTAAAGAAGAACTTTGCAAGAAGCAAATTGAAATGATTAAACAAGAAATTAAAATTCTTGCTAAGCAAACCGGCGCTCTCTCGGTGGAGTTGATTGAGGCTGAAAAAACTGTCAGTAGTCAAACACCTGACGTTAAAAGTGGCATTTACTATTTTTCTTTTTTTGAAAGGATTCACCGACTTATTAAATTGGCTAAAAAGAGGATCAACGAATCACGCACCTGGCTTCAGGAATTTACGGCCCGTTCTAAAGCGAAATCTTACTATTGGACACAATTTAGCAAATCAGGCACTAAATTTTCTTTATCCCAAGAACGCTATTTAGCCACCACGGCTGGTTAATTCTTCTTAAACCTTGCTTCTTAAAACCTCCCTTGCTAAAATAAGCAAAATAAGGGTTCGTAGCTCAGTTGGCAAGAGCGTTGCGTTGACATCGCAAAGGTCAGAGGTTCGAATCCTCTCGAACCCACTCGCTATGGCAAAACTAACTAAGAATACCAAAGGTGTTAAGAGAATACCACCTCTAAGGTGTACTCAAGAATTAATGGTAAACCTTCCTCACCTTATCCTCATTATTGAGGAAAAGGGGTTTGGGGGGTAATTTAAAACTCAAAGTAAAAATTCAAAAAGGGCCTCCCAAACCAAGGGAGGTTTTTTTATGGCTTTTGAAAGTAAAGGAGGTGAATCAAATGGCAGAAAGAAAAGTAGCTAGTCTACCACACGAAATAGCGGTGGCGTTGGCCGCAAAAGGTGAGGTGGTTTTAGCTGGTCGGGATGGTCCCTTCTCTTATGTGGTTTATTGTGTCGAAAACCCGCCATCAGCTAACGCTGACAACGTAAAAGAACCAGCAAGCAATAAACCAGCGGCTTCTGCTAATCAGTCCTGGAAAATTTTTTAAATTTTCTTGGGAAAATAATTTACGAGTCAGGAAGCTTAGCAGAAGGATCATCAGGAAAATTTAAACGCAGCCCCACTCTTAAGGCCGCGATTCTTGAAATTTGCTGCTCATCAAGCAAAAGGGGTTGGTTCCTCTTGTTTCTTAAAGCTCGCAGACGGTCCATCTCTTCCAACCATTCTTTCTCTGCATTTCTTCCAGCTTTAACATAAAAATTTTCTAGTTCAACAAAAACATTTTCCAACCTCGACATAAGCTTATCTTAACTCATACTAGCCAAGAAAACAATTTTTAACTATAATAAGTTTTATGAAAAAAGAGCTGCAGGCAATGCGCCATTCGGCTGAACATGTTTTACATCAAGCGATGGAAAAACTTTATCCGGGGTTGCTGGCGGCCATGGGGCCGGCCACGGCCGAAGGTTTTTATTTTGACTTTGATCCCCGCGGCCAAAAAATTTCCGAGACTGATTTTCCCAAAATTGAGGCCGAAATGCGCCAGATTATTAAAGCCGACCTGCCAATTGTCCGCCGGGAAATCAGCTTTAGTGAAGCCCAAAAACTTTTCAAACATAACCCTTATAAACTTGAATGGTTAAACAACATCAAAAAGAAAGGCGAAAAAGCCATCGTTTATGCCACCGGCAAAGATTTTATTGATTTATGTGCCGGGCCCCATGTGACTTCAACCGGTAAAATCGGCCCCTTTAAATTACTGAGCATCGCCGGCGCTTACTGGCACGGTGATGAGAAAAAACCGATGCTCACCCGCATTTACGGCACTTGCTTTGCTACGCAAAAAGAATTAAAGCATTATTTATGGCAACAAGAAGAGGCCAAAAAACGCGATCACCGGCTGCTGGGCCAAAAATTGGAATTATTCTTCATCAGCAACGCTGTCGGCCAAGGCCTGCCAATTATTTTACCCAAAGGCGCAACTATTATCCGTATTATTCAACAGTACAATCGACAACTACAGGAAAGTTTAGGCTATCAAGAAATTATGACACCCCACGTTGGTCTCAAGAGTCTTTGGCAAACGTCTGGTCACTGGCAACTCTACCGCGAGCTGATGTATGAACCGATGAAAATTGAAAACAAAGATTATCTGTTAAAACCGATGAATTGTCCTTTTCATATTCTCGCCTATAAGCATAAAACTCGAAGTTATAAGGAGTTGCCGTTGAAGTTTGCGGAATATGCCTCGGTTTATCGCTTAGAAAAAAGCGGTGAGCTTAACGGTTTGCTTCGCGTCCGCGGTTTGATGCAGGACGACGCTCACATTTTCTGCGAAGAAAAAGACTTAAAAAGCGTTATCTGGGAAGTTATCGACCTTTGCCAGACTCATTATCGCCACTTAGGCATTAAAGATTATCAAATGAGGCTTTCTTTGCGTGATCCGCAAAAAAAGAAAAAATATTTAGGCGATGATCAACTTTGGTTGCTGGCTGAACAAGCACTGGAAAAGGCCCTCAAAGAAAAAAAGATTAATTATTATCTTGCTGCCGGTGAAGCGGCTTTTTATGGACCGAAAATTGACCCCATTGTCAAAGATTCTTTGGGAAGAGAGTGGCAAATTGGCACGGTGCAATTGGATTTTATGCTTCCGGAGCGTTTTCAGCTCGGCTACATTGATCAAAGCGGCAAAGAAAAAAAACCAGTTTTAGTCCATCGAGCCCCTTTGGGTTCCTTTGAAAGACTCTTAGGTATTCTCACGGAATATTATGGCGGGGCTTTCCCGCTTTGGCTAGCACCAATTCAGGTAAGAATTATTCCGATTGCCGAAAGACATTTAACGTTTGCTAAAAGCTTAAAGACCAAGTTAACCAACTTAAGAGTAGACATTGATGAAAGAAATGAAACCATGCAGAAGAAAATTAAAGAAGCCGAAGAACAAAAAATTCCTTATATGTTAATTATTGGCGATCGGGAAGTCTCGCAGCAAAAACTGGCAGTCCGTCAACGGGGCGAAAAAAACTTAGGTGAAATGAGCGTAAACCAATTTTTTCGTCGCCTTAAACTCGAGATTGAAGAAAAATTAGTAATTTGATAAGATAATTTTGGAGGGATAAGCAATCAAACGTTTTTATCGCCTTAATCAGTATATTCAGGCAACACGCTTGCGGGTAGTGGACGAAAAGGGCAAACAGCTGGGGGTAATGAGTAAAGATGAGGCGCTTTTTAGAGCAAAACAGGCAGGATTAGATTTGGTGGAGCTGGCACCGGAGGCGCAACCACCGGTGTGCAAGCTTATTGATTTTAAGAAATTTAAATATCAGGAAGATAAAAAACAACGGGCGGGTCAAAAAAAATCAAAGGGAAGCGAAATCAAAGAAATCCGATTTACGCCCTTTATTGCCAAAAATGATTTTGAAATTCGACTGAAGCGGGCACGCGAATTTTTAAGCGAGGGCGATAAGGTTAGAATCACGGTCAAGTTTGTCGGCCGGCAGCTCACCAAAAAACAATTTGGCTATGAGCTTTTAAATAAAGTCAGGGAAAATCTTAAAGATTTAGCGGCTGTCGAAGTCGAACCAAAATGGCAAGGAAAATTATTGATGACGGTTTTAAAACCGAACAAAAATAAACCAGATGGGGAAGCAAAAAACTAGAAAATCAGTTTTAAAAAGATTTCGGCTCACCAAAACCGGCAAAGTTCTGCGGCGCGGTTCTTTTAACCGGCACCTTAAGGTAAAAAAGAACAAAAAGCGCCAAAGACGCCAAAAACAATGGCTTCTTGTTCCAAAAAGCTTTGCCAAAAAAATTAAAAAAGTGATTGCTTAAAAAAATGCGGATTAAAACAGGTACTTCTCGCCATCGAAGACATCAAAAAGTTTTAAAAAGCACCAAAGGCTACCGGATGACAAAGCATCGACTTTATAAAGTGGCCCATGAGGCTAAGCTTCATGCCGGTCAGTACGCCTATATCGGCCGGAAAAAACGCAAGAGAGATTTCCGAAAGTTATGGATTGTCCGTTTAAACGCGGCGGTAAGGGAGTACGGTTTAACCTATCGCAAATTTATTAATCTTCTTAAAAAGGCCAAGATCATTCTTAACCGAAAAGTTTTAGCCGAACTGGCGGTCAACCAACCACAAATTTTTAAAGAAATTGTCAGTGTGTGTCAAAAACAAGATGCCAAAACGGTTCAAAATTAAAAATTTTGTGGTTGGTTCCACGATTTAAGGGCTGTTTTTTTCTTGACAAAAAATAGTTAAAATTAACTTGTTCATGCTTCCGGAACTCATTCATAATCTCAAAAACGAGGCCTTAGCTTTAATCAGTCAAACCAAAAATGCCAAAGAGCTTGAGGATTTAAGAATCAGCTTTTTGGGTCGCAAAGGTAAAATTAATCAGCTTTTTGCCCAAATTCTTCAGCTAACCAATCAACAAGAAAAAATTAACTTCGGCAAAAGCCTTAATGAAGTTAAACAAATTATTCAGGAGGCGCTTGCCAATCAAAGCAAAATTTTAGCCAGCGACGAGGAGACTACATTCTCATGGTTTGATCCAACCTTACCCGGTGTTAAACCAGCCCAAGGCCATCTTCATCTGCTGAGCCAAGCAATTGAGGAAATTAGTGAAATTTTTGGGCAAATTGGCTTTGTGCGGGTCCGTTATCCGGAGGTAGACTGGGACTGGTATGTTTTTGAAGCTTTAAATATGCCGCCGGGTCATCCCGCCCGTGATGAATGGGAAACTTTTTTCGTAGAGGCTCCAAAACATCCTCAATTTGGCGAAATGGTTTTGTCAACGCACACCTCCAACGGCCAAGTACGCGAAATGGAACGTCTCAAAGCCAAACCACCTATCCGAATGCTCAATCTTGCCAAATGCTACCGCCGTCAGCAAGACAACACTCATACTTTAATGTTTCACCAGTTTGAAGGACTGGTTATTGACCGCAACATCAAAATTATTCATCTTAAGGGGGTTTTGGATTACTTCGGTCAAGCGTGGTTTGGTGCAGGTGTGAAATCCAGATTGCGACCCTTTCATTTCCAATTTACCGAACCTTCTTTTGAAGTTGACTTTACTTGTCTTAATTGTCAGGGAAAAGGTTGCCGCTCCTGTAAAAGTGGCTGGCTGGAAATCGGCGGAGCAGGCATGGTTCATCCCAAGGTCTTGGAGGCTGGCGGCATTGACAGTCGGCAATTTCGCGGTTTTGCCTTTGGTTGTGGTGTAGAACGCTTACTCATGTTGCGTCACCAAATTCCCAATATTAGATTATTTTATGAAAATGACTTAAGATTTTTAGAGCAATTTTAAAGAAAGAAAATGAATTTTATCTTTCCTCATTCTTGGCTTAAAGATTTCCTTAAAACCTCGGCTTCACCGCAAAAAATTGCCGAGTGCCTTTCTCTTTGCAGTGCCTCAGTGGAAAAAATCACCAAGGTAAATAATGACTGGCTTTATGAAGTAGAAATTCCCAGCAACCGTGTTGATATGATGTCGGTGGCAGGCATAGCTAGAGAAGCGGCGGCGGTCTTGCCTGAGTTTGGTTTTAAGGCTAAGTTTCAAAACGATCCTTACAAGCTTAAAAACTCAAACCCGTTCAAGCCTCAAACCTCAAACGCTGAGCTGAAGGTGATCCTTAAAGACAAATCCCTTTGTTGGCGTTTTAGTGCCATCATCATAAAAAATGTCAATTTAAAACCCTCGCCAAAAATTATTAAAGAAAGACTAGAAAAATCAGGCATCAGAAGTTTAAATAATGTGGTTGATATTTCAAATTATTTAATGATGGCCTACGGTCAGCCGGTTCATATTTTTGATTACGACAAAATTGCCGGGCACCAAATGAAATTGCGCCGTTCCCAGAAGGGTGAAAGTTTAACCACCCTTGACGGCAAAACTTTCAAGCTGCCGGGTAATGATATCGTTATTGAAGACAAAGAGGGTAAACTGATTGATTTATGCGGCATTATGGGCGCGCTTAATTCGGCAGTAAGCCAGAAAACTAAAAATATTCTTTTGTTTGTCCAAACTTATAATCCCACTCATATCCGTCAAACTTCAATGAAGTTAGCCCAAAGAACTCAAGCCAGTCAACTTTTTGAAAAGGGTACCGATCCTCAGTTGGTGATGCCGACTTTAATTAAAGGAATTGAATTAATTAGCAAACTCGCTCAGGGCAAACCTGCAGCTAAATTTTATGATTTCTATCTCCAAGCCTACAAAACTTCTTGGTTAAAATTCTCTTACTCTTTAATTGAACAAATTTTGGGGATAAAAATTTTGCCGGCAAAAGTTACCAAAATCCTTCTTGCTTTAGGCTTTCAGGTTGAATTTTCTTCCCGAAATCAGTTATTAAAAGTCGGCGTCCCTTCTTGGCGGGCCAATGATATTAAAATTCCCGAAGATATTGTGGAGGAAGTGGCGCGGATTTGGGGTTATTACCGTTTGCCTTCGCAATTACCCGCAGGCAACTTGCCGCCGCCTTCACCATGGCAAAAAACCTTTAAACTTGAAAGTAAAGTCAAAAATTTGCTGAAGGGTTGGGGATTCACAGAAGTCTATACTTATTCCTTAGTCAGTTCAACTCTTTTGGCAAAATTTAACGAAGAAGCCGCTAAGCATTTAGCACTTAAAAATCCGCTGACGGCTGATTGGCAATATTTACGTTCCTCTTTAATTCCCAGTCTCTTGGAAGTCTTGGTAAAAAACCAACATCTTGAAAAACTTCTCAAAATTTTTGAAATCGCCAATGCTTATCAACCGCGAAAAGACAACCTTCCCCTAGAAAAAAGTCTTTTAACCTTGGTCCTTCACAACGCCGATTTTTTCCAATTAAAAGGGTTGCTGGAGGCTTTATTTGCCGACCTAAAAATTAATTATGATTTTAAGCCAGAATTGGAACATCGCTGGCTGGTAAAAGAAAAAACCCTTACTGTTTTTGCCGGCTCTGAAAAATTAGGCATTTTTGGCCAGCTGAAACCAACTTTTTTGAAAAGAATGGACCTTAAAGGAGAAGTTTATAGCGCGGAACTAGCTTTAGACAAATTTCTTAAAGTGATGGGCAAAAGTCTTTATCGCCCCATAAACCAAAATCCGCTGATAATTGAAGATTTAACTTTTATCTTCCCCCTCAAAACCTACTATGCCCAAATTGCCGCTTTAATCAAACAACTTAGTCCTTTGCTCGTAAAGATTGATTTGGTTTCTCAATTTCAAAACCGTAAAACCTTCCGCCTTTATTATCAACATCCCGCAAAATCACTCACGAGCACAGAAATTGCCAAAATAAGAAAAACGATCGTAAACACGCTTGCCTCAAAAGGTATTCAATTGGTCGGGAAGGTTTAATTTTATTTTCAGGAAGAAGGGGAGGGGGAGACCGAAGAACTTGCCGAAGGGCTGGGTGAAAGTGAAGGTTGCGGCGAGCTTTCCACTTCTCGATTAACACCAATTTTAATCTCCTGTTCACCACTGTTACCCTTTTCATCATAAGCTTTGGCTTTTAGGGTATAAATGCCATCGGCTAAAACAAATTTCGTCCGGTAGGGCTTACTCGTAAAAGTTTCTTTTTTCTCATTATTAAGATAGACTTCAACCTTTTCAATTTTATAATTGGCTATCACTTGAATCTCAACTGTCACTTCTTGAGTCTTAATTTGCGCTTTATCACTCGGCTGCTGGAACTTTACTAAAACTTCATTACCCTCATCACAGTACTCGCTGGGAATTTGATAGCGCTCGTCGTTTTGTTTGCTAATCCAGTTATTAATTGCCTCCTGCCAGCGATTCCGGCTGTCGGTAGAGAGAGGATCATTTTCTTTAAGAATAATAACTTCACGCTCTTCAAAATCACCTTTGCTAATCATCGTCTCGCTTGCCAGTTTATTTTTTTGACCACGACAAACTTTAATTTTCTGATGAATCGGGTCGCTGGCCGTGGGAATGGTGTTGCTTAAAAAAAGTTCTTCTTTGCTCTCAAAGCCATCATGGGCAGGATAGCCAGAAATTTTATCAACGCTAATTCTTTCTATACCTTCAGGCATGGCAAATTCCAAAGCCGGCGAGGTCCTTAAAAGCTCCAAAATAATTTGACGCCAGATGGGAGAAGCTCCCGAAACACCGGAAGCTACTTCCTTCATGGGCGAATTGTCGTTATTGCCCACCCAAACGCCCACTAAAAACCGCGGCGTCCAGCCAATAGTCCAGTTATCGCGCTTATCATCGGTAGTGCCGGTTTTGACCGCCACCGTATAACCCGGAAGGTTAAGCAAACTGTTTTGACCAAAAGTAATAAGACGGGCGTTGTTATCGGCTAAAATATGATTAATTAAAAAAGCCAATTGTTCACTGATAAGCCTCGGGCCCTTGCGCGGTTTTACCTCTTCTAAGGTTCTGCCGTTGCGATCTTCAACTTTTAAAATCGCCACCGGTTCAACTTTGTAACCGCTGTTAGCAAAGGCGGAGTAGGCCACAGCTAAATCTATTAATCTGACTTCACCGCCGCCTAAGGTAACTGACAAACCAAAACGGTTAACATTCTCCGGTGTGGGTGCCAAGGTTTCCAGGCCCAAGCGATAAGCCATCGTTAACATTTCTTTGATACCCACCATCGCTAAAAGTTTCACCGAAGGCACATTTAGCGAGCTGCCCAAAGCATGACGCAAATCTACCGGACCGTGATCTTTGCCATCGTAATTAACGGGAATGTAGGGCTTTTGATTGAGGCCGCCGGGAAACTCCGTTTTTACGTCCATAATCATCGTCGCCGGCGTATAACCCTTGCTCAAGGCCGTCAAATAGGTTACCGGTTTAATCGAGGAACCGGGCTGGCGTAAGGAAAAGACGACATTGACCTTACCGTCATAATTTGGATCATCATAGTCTTTTGAGCCCACCATAGCTAAAATCTCACCTGTTTGGGGATCTAAAACGATGGCCGCACCATTGGTAATGTGCAGTGATTCTACTTTTTTAATTTCTTCCTTAACCACGGCTTCGGCCTTTTGCTGTATTTTTAAATCTAGGGTAGTCGTCACTTTTAAACCTCCTTCTTCAACCATTTTTTCGCCATAGCGCTCAGCCAAAAGCTGCTTAACATACATAACAAAATGTGGGGCTAAAAAGTTGCTTTCTGGCTGGCGAAATTTCACCTCGGCTAAAGCCTTAAGCGCCTCCTGTTCCTCTGTTTTATTAATATAACCATCTTCCCGCATGCGGCGTAAAACATCAGTTGTTCGCGCCACATAAGCCTGGGGGTGATTGCCAAAGGGAGAATAATAACTTGGCCTTTGAGGTAAACCAGCCAAAATTGCCGACTCAACCAAATTAAGTTCCTTCACCGGTTTGCCAAAATAAGTTTCGGCGGCCGCCGCCACTCCCCACGCCGTGCCACCATAAGGCGCTTCATTAAGATACATCTGTAAAATTTGATCTTTGCTATATTTGTGTTCTATCTGAATGGCTAAGATAAATTCTTTCAGCTTACGGGTTAAAGTTCTCTGGGAACTCAACAAAACGTTTTTCACTAACTGTTGGGTGAGCGTCGAACCGCCAGCGAGCGTGTGTTTAAAAACAATACTGTAAATTGCCCTCAACCAGCCAAAGGGATCAAACCCTTGATGCTGATAAAAATTTTTATCCTCAATGGCAATGGTCGCTTGACGTAAAGAAAGGGGAATCTCTTCCCAGTTAACTGGTAAACGCCGTTGTTCACCATAAACTTCATAGAGAGTCTCGCCATTCCTGTCGACAATTTTACTGGCAAAACCCTCATGACGGACTACCTTATCTGGCGAAGGCAAATTCCTTGCTGACCAGACAAATAAAACCGCAAAACTTAATAAACTGATCAGTAAGACAAAAAAACTCGCTAAGGCCAAAAACCTAAGCAATTTCGCTTTTGAAAAGCGCGCGCGCCGAAATTGAAAAGAGGAGAGGGAATAACGGTGGAGTTTTGTCCTTTGCCGTCGACCAAAAATAAACTTAAAAATAAAAGTCAGCATGGTTAAAGTTTAACAAAGAGCTTTATTTTAAACAAGTTTTAAACAAGATTCCTTCTTTTATCACCGGGCCTGCCGACAGATTAAAAACCGAAAAAAATCCGATCCCGGAGCGGAATTAAAAGTATTTAACAGAGAACGAATTTGCTGATATGATAGTAGTAATTGAGTGGCTCTTTTGGGCTCCGGAAAGGGAGGTGTAATTTATCTTTCAAATCTTTTCTTACTTCCTTTTGATATTTCTTATATCAACGCTAAAAGATTAAACTCCGGATACGGCAATACCTACCGGTTTTGGCTATGTTTTTAGTAATTTCTAAAGCAGGACGAATGATTCCCAATCTCCATTTTTTTTAATCTAACTATTTCTTTCTCTAACATAAAGCTTTTTTTCATATAAAATTTATTAACTTATTAAAGATACCTGTTCTTAACTTATTAAAGATACTTGAGACTTTATATGTAACAATGTCTGTCAGTTTTCGACTAACTTGACTTTATTACCAAACCTTGTTAACTTTAAATAAAATAATTTAAATTATTGAAGTGTTAAGCGCCAAGGAGAATAGATGGCACAGATTTCTAAATATCCGTTAAGATCAGAAGTTTTTGAAAAAATATTTGAATTGTTGACCAAAGCCATCATCAACGCCACCAATAAAGAAGAAACAGAAGCTTTGCTGGAGGATCTCTTGACGCCAACGGAAAAAATTATTTTAGCAAAAAGACTGGCAATTGCGGTTTTACTCTCAAAGGATTATTCTTATAAAACAATTAAGGAAATCCTCCACGTCAGTACACCAACAATCGCCATGGTGAATCTCTCTTTAAAATATAAAGGTAGGGGGTTTAAGTTATTTACTTCCCGCCTATTAAAAGAGGCAAAAAATAATGAATTTTGGAATAAAGTTGAAGATTTAGTTTTAGCCGCGCTTGGCAGCGTCAAAGGAGGCAAAACCTACCGTTATCTACGAGAAGAATTAAGAAGAAAAAAACACCGCCAGAAAACTCTACTTTAATAATTCAAATTATTTTAAAGCTGGGGGGGTAAACTAAGGTTCAAGAATCGGCTAAAATTTAAGAAAGAAGCCAAGGAAGGAAAAAACAAGAAATAGTTAAAAATGGCAGAAAGGGAATTAAGTTATAAAAAATGGCCTAGAAAGAGGAAGTTATGCTATAAAAAAGGAGAGCCAACTTAGAAAATAAAAGCTTCAAATAAAAACTTCCGAAAATCTTTAAAAACCATAGACAGATAACAAAAAAAGACTTAAAATACTTTTAATTATGGAACTTAAACCTGATCCTAAAAAAATTGAGGAGCTTCTCACCAGAAGAGTCGAAGCCATTTACCCGGATAAAGAATCTTTAAAAAAGCTGCTTTTATCCGGCAAGCGCTTGAGACTCTATCAAGGTTTTGATCCCTCGACACCCAATTTACATATTGGCCATCTGGTAGGCCTTCTCAAGCTTAAAGAATTTCAAGATTTGGGCCACGAGGTGATTTTTTTGATTGGTGATTTTACTGGTATGATTGGTGACCCTACGGGCAAACTTAAAACCCGAAAGGTCCTGAGTCACAAACAGGTATTGCAAAATGCCAAAAATTATCAGCAACAGGCTCAAAAAATTCTAAATTTTAAAGGAAAAAATCCGGTGAAAATCAAATTTAATTCTGAATGGAATCAAAAATTAAAGGCGGCAGATTTTCTTAAACTGGCACAGTTGGTCACCTTTCAACAACTCATTGAAAGAGATATGTTCCAGCAAAGGCTCAAACAGGGAAAAAATATTTATCTTAATGAACTTATCTATCCCTTAATTCAAGGCTATGACACGGTAGCAATGATGGTTGATTTGGAAATCGGCGGCTCGGACCAAATGTTTAATATGATGATGGGCCGCCAGCTGATGAAAAAAATAAAAAATAAAGAAAAGTTCGTCATGACCACTAAACTTTTAACCGATGAAAAAGGGCATAAAATCGGCAAAACTGAAGGCAATGCTATTAATCTTAATACGCCGCCTTTAGCATTCTATGGCCAGATTATGAATCTTCCCGACGAAGCCATTAAACCTTGTTTTGAACTCATCACCGAGCTACCTGCGGGAGTAAGTCAACAAGAAAAAAATCCGCTGCTGGCCAAAAAAAGACTGGCTTTTACTTTAACCAAAATGCTCAACGGTGAAACAGCTGCCCAAAAAGCCCAAGCTGAATTTGAAAAAGTCTACCAGAAAAGAGAATTACCCAGCCAAATTAAAACTTTAAAATTAAAAATTAAAAAGTGGCAACCGGCAGATTTATTGGTTTACACCAAGCTTTGTCCTTCTAAAACCGAAGCTAAAAGATTAATTAAACAAGGCGCGGTAAAAATTAATCAACAAACTTTAAAAGATTTAACCATGATCACCCTCGAACCAGAAACCATTATCAAAGTTGGCAAAAAGCAGTGGTTAAAGGTTAACTGTCCACCATCATGAAAAAGAAAAAAATTCTCAAAATTTTTTGGCTGCTGGTGGTTATTGTTTCTTCCTTAGCGCTGGTGGGCGCATCTTTGTTACCGGCACTGTCCTTTTTCCGTTAAAAATGAAAACTTTAACGCTCAGTACGCCGGTGAAAGACTTATTTATGGTAGGGCCAGTTTATGCCAAACGCTTGGCAAGGCTCAATCTGCAAACGGCCGAGGACCTGCTTCATCATTATCCCTTCCGTTACGAAGACTATCGGTTATTTTCTAAAATTCGTCAGCTTCAGGCAAAAGAGGTGGTTACCGTGGTTGGTCAAATTATTTCTTTTGAAAACATCTACACTAAAGGCGGTAAAAAATTTCAAAAAATAATCGTCGCCGATGAGACGGGCGAAATTCAAGTAATCTTTTTTAATCAACCTTTTCTGAAAAAAACTTTAAAACCTGGGCTGAGGATTAGTCTGGCTGGACGAGTGGAATTTTTTAACGCAAGACTTTCTTTTTTAAACCCTGAATATGAACTGATTAAGGAGCCAAAGGCCAAGTTGAATATCCGCTCGGAAAATTTTATTCACACCGGCAGACTTGTACCTATTTATCCGGAAACGGCCCAAGTTTCCTCGCGCTGGCTGCGCTCAAGAATTGCTCCACTTTTAAACCATCTTCTTCCAAGCTTGAAAGACTGGCTACCGGCCAGTATTCAAGTAAAGGAACAGCTGCTTAATTTGCAAACCGCTCTTAAACAAATTCATTTTCCGGCCAATCCCGCTGAGGCAAAAGCGGCCAAAACCAGGCTGGCCTTTGATGAATTGTTTTTGTTGCAGCTGGCAAGTTTAAGACGCCGCCATCACTGGCAACAACAAAAAAATGGTCCGCCATTAAAAATTAATAAATTAGCTCTCTTAAAATTTATCCAAAAACTGCCTTTTGTTTTAACCGATGATCAAAAACAGGTTCTAAGAGAAATTTTGGGAGATCTCATCAAAAATCAACCAATGAATCGTTTACTTCAAGGTGATGTTGGCTGCGGTAAAACCGTGGTTGCCGCCGTCGCCGCTTATGCCACTTATCTTGCCGGTTATCAAAGCGTGCTGATGGCACCGACGGAAATTTTGGCTAACCAGCACTACCAAACTTTTAAAACTCTTCTTGAACCTTTCGGTTTGAAAATTAAGCTCATCACCTCGGGCACTTCACCTTCCAAAGATAAAAAACTTAAAAATAAGCCTGAGAAAGCCGTTGATATCTTTATTGGTACTCATGCTTTACTTTACCCACATCTTGAGCTGAAAAAACTGGGTTTGGTGATAATTGATGAACAGCATCGCTTTGGCGTGGAACAAAGGGCAAAATTGATCAAAAAGGGCAAAAATCCTCATCTTTTGATTATGACCGCAACGCCTATTCCACGCACCGTTGCCTTAACTTTGTATGGTGATCTAAACTTATCGATAATCAAGCAAATGCCCCAGGGCAGACGGCAGGTTAAAACTTGGGTTGTGCCTCCTCAAAAAAGAGCTGCCGCCTATAACTGGATTAGAAAACAAATAAAAAATCTGGAAGAAGGCAATCAGGCGTTTATCGTTTGTCCCCTGATTGAACCTTCAACCGTTGAATCCCTCAAAGACATCAAAGCCGCTAAAGAAGAATTTAAAAATCTTTCGCAAAAAATTTTTCCTGATTTGCGTCTGGGCTTGCTTCACGGCCGGTTAAAAAGCAGGGAAAAAGAAACAATTATTAATGATTTTCGTTTAAAAAAAATTGACATTCTGGTGGCAACGCCAGTAGTGGAAGTAGGAATTGATATTCCGGACGCCACGATTATGGTGGTAGAGGGGGCTGATAGATTTGGTTTGGCTACCCTTCATCAACTTCGCGGCCGGGTCGGCCGCAGCCATAAACAATCTTACTGTCTTCTCTTTGCTTCGCAAAAAGACAAAAGTTATCAACGCTTAAAACTCATGGAAACTTGTCATCAAGGCATGAAACTCGCCGAAATGGACTTAAAATGGCGGGGGCCAGGAGAGCTTTACGGTACTGCTCAACATGGTTTTATTAAATTCAAATTAGCCAGTTTTTCCGACAGTCAGCTGATAGAAAAAACTCATCAAGCCGCCCTTGGTCTTCTTGAAAAAGAAAACTACAACCTTAAAAATTTACCCCTCTTGCACCAAAAACTCGAAAAAGTTACAATAAAAGCCGTAGAACCTAATTAATTTATTTAATTAACTAAAACATGGCAGCTTTACCTAAACGTCGTGTTTCCAGCAGAAGGCAAGGCAAAAGAAGAAGCCAACATGGCAAACATCTTTTGCCAAATTTGGCGAAGTGTGTTTACTGCGGCCAAACAAAACTACCTTTTACGCTTTGCCCAAATTGTAAACGTTATTGAAGTTTATGAAGACTGCCTCTGATCCGAGACATCGCCGCCGTCAACGCTTTATCAAATGGCTTTTCGCTTATAGCTTTCAACCGCAAAAAAATTTACCACAAGCCCTTAAAAAATTGATTGAGATGTTGCCTAAAGTTGATGAGCAAATCCGCAAGGCCGCCCCTCAATTTCCTCTTGAAAAAATTAACAAAATTGATCTTTCAATTCTCCGTTTGGCAGTTTTTGAATTGACTTACCAGAGAACGCAACCAAAGAAAGTTATCATTGACGAAGCCGTAGAGCTGGGTAAAGAGTTCGGCAGCGAAAACTCACCCAAGTTTATTAATGGCGTTTTGGGAACGATTTTAAAAAATAAAAAGCTCGCAAAATCTTGTTAAAATTATTATAATTAAAACATGAGCCAGCTTGAAGAAAAAATCATCAACCTCATCAGTGAAAAACTGGGTGTTGAAAAAGAGCAAATCAAAAGAGAGGCGCATTTTTTTCAAGACTTTAACGCCGATCGGATGATGATGGCTGATCTTTTTTTGGCCATTCAAGAAGAATTTAAGCTCAGTTTACCTTTAAAAGAGCTTGAAAAAGTCCAAACGGTAGCTGAGCTTATCAGGTTAGTGGAGGATGTTTCTGATGAGTTTGTCTGACGATTTTTACAAAAAACTGGCACTTTCTTTTAAGCAACCCCAGCTCTTAACTACCGCCATCACTCATCGCTCTTATTTAAATGAACACAAGGAAATTCCCCAGTCAAATGAAAGATTGGAATTTTTAGGTGATGCGGTACTAGAATTGATTGTTTCCGCTTTCCTTTATCATCGCTATTCAGCTCAATCCGAGGGGACGCTTACGGCCTTAAGAGCCAAAATTGTCCAGACCAAAACCTTGGCAAAAATTGCCAAAAATTTAGGCATTCCCAAAATTTTAAAAATGTCCAAAGGCGAGGCGGAAAGCGGTGGCAGAAACAATGAGAGCCTGCTGGCGGATACCTTTGAAGCGATTATTGGCGCGATTTATTTGGATCAAGGCTTAAATAAAGCCGCGGAATTTATCAAACATCATCTTTTTAGCCAACTAGAAACGATTCTTAACAGCGAGGAACTCAATGATTACAAAAGTTTATTACAAGAACTGGCGCAGGCCCAAAAAATGGGCACGCCCTTATACACGATTCTTTCGGAAAGCGGACCCGATCACCAAAAAACTTTCACCGCGGCGGTTTTGCTCAACAACCAAACTCTTGGTCAAGGAAGCGGCAGAACCAAACAACTTGCTGAACAACAAGCCGCCAAAGTAGCCCTTGAGAAATTAAAAACAAAAGCTTAAAATAAAGAGTATGTTAAAGATAAAACTCATGCGCATCGGTAAAAAAAAGCAGCCGTTTTTTAGAATCGTTGTCGCTCCTGCCCGCAGCAAAATGAACGGCAAATATCTTGATTTATTGGGCCATTATAATCCTTTGGTTCAGCCTTCGGAAATTAAGCTTGATAAAGGTAAGTTTGAGAGTTGGCTTAAGAAAGGCGCTCAGCCAACCCAAAGTTTAAAATTGTTGCTCAAGAAAGTTTTATGAAAACCTTACTTCTTTATCTTGTCAAAAACCTCGTTCAATACCCAGAGAAAGTTAAAGTCAGCGAAGAAAATAAAGACGGTTTGTTGATTCTCCATCTTAGTGTGGATCCGTCAGATATGGGAAGAGTCATCGGTAAAGAGGGAAAAATCATTAAAGCCTTACGAGCTTTATTGCACATCAGAGCCGCTAAAGAAAATCTTAGGTTTTCGCTTGATCTTAAAGAAACTACAACTCCCGCTTAAAAATATCTTCTTTGCCTGTAGTCACATTGGGCAGGGTTTTCAGAGGAAAAAATTTAAAAGCACTTAATTGCGTTAAGGTTTCTTCTTCTTCGGCGTTAAGAACGCTTAAGGGCATTTCTAAAGACGGCAGGGCTTTGGGTAGGGGTTGAAAGTAAACTTCCAGCATTAAAGAAACTGAAGAAATGTTTTTAGCCTGAGGATTTAAACCTACCCCCAGCTCTTTAATTTTATTTAAAGGGGCGCTTTGCTGGAGATCTTTAACAAACTGGCTGATTTTTTCTATTTCACCGTTCACCATAAAACTTAATTTAAAATTTTGCAGTTCGCTTGCTGAGGTGGCCATGTTTTCTTTTTCTTCCAGTTTACCGGGATTTAAATTAACCGCGCCCAAAGAAACTTGGTTCTCTATCGCCAAAAGATTAAGGGTATTGATGATTTCTAGCACTGGTTTTTTTGAAGGAAAAACTTGCTCCAGCTCTCTTACTTGTTTTTCCAAGACGTCGGCTTTAAAATTTTGCAGCTGGTTAAACTTTCGGGTTAAATTGTCGAGTTTTTGTTTTTTGGACTGACTTTCTCCAAGCAGGATCAAACTATTGCTTACCATCTGACGGAAAAATGTCAATGATAACAAAAAGATCACCGCCACGGTTATGGGTATCAAAAGGCTATTTTTAATATTCAGATTCTACCACCCCCTTATCCGTTTCAACACTTTTACTTAACGGATATAAGAAAATTTTTACTTCAAAACTATAATTTTTTTCCTGATTCCAAAATACTCGCCCGATCTCAACAGCGTAAATAGGATTGCCGCCAAATTGGCCCTTTTTCAAGTTGAGCAAAAGTTGATTAAGAGAGTTAAAATCGATCGCCGTTCCCTGAAAACTCACCTCGCCGGGATCCGCCACAGTAAAGTTATTAACCTCGATACCGGCGGGCAGAATATTAAAAAAACCTTCAATAAGACTTTTGTGATTTTGGGTAGTTAAAAATATTTGCTTTAAATTTCTGGTTTTATTTTTTAAATAAAAAATTTTAGTTTCGGTGGCGGTGACGGTTTCTAATTTTTGTTTTTGACTGGCAATCTCTTCATCAAGTTTTTTCCCTTGTTGCACTAAAAAAAAATAAACGCCAAAATTCAACAGGAAAAGCAGGCTATAAATTGCTGCCAAGATAAAACTAAAGCGCTGTTTAAACAAAAAACGTTTTCTTCGCGGCCGAGCCAGCTGGTGACGAACGCTCAAAAAATTAATCTGTTTCATAAGTTTTTTGGCTCACTTTGCTGAATTTTAAGTTTGTCGGAGAGCCAAACCGACAGCGACGGCAAAACGCGAGGCATTTTTCATAAGGGAAGCCGGCAAGTTTTCCGAGGAAGCAAAATTACCAAAAGGATTACCCAAAACCGTTTCTAATCCCGTTGACTTGGTTAAATAAGTGGTGATCTCAGGGATCTCCGCCGTGCCCCCCGTTAAAACTAAGCGCTTGACGTTTTCTTGAGTGTTTTGAAAATAATAATTCAAAGTTTTTTGTATCTGTTCAATTATTTGATTAAAAACCGGAATTAAGGCCTGACTGATCTTTCCCTCCAAAGCGCTTTCATTTAAACCATAGGTTTTTTTATATTCCTCTGCCTGACTGGCCTCTAAAGAAAGAGTTTGCATCAACGCCCGGGTTAAGGCTTCACCACCCACCTCAAAATTATAAATAAACTTGATTTCCTGGTTTTTCACCACGGCCAAATTGGTATTTCTGGCGCCAAGATTTATTAGCAAACTCGTATCAGGATAAATTAAGGCTCGGTTTAAAGCTAAAATTTCCGTTTCAATAAAAACAGGGGAAAGGTCTGCCATTTCTAAAAGCTTTGTTAAATCTTCAATGGCTTTTTTTTTAGCGGCAAAAAGTAAAACCTCGGTTTTATTATTATTTTCCGCTGATTTACGATCTAGAACAAAATATTCGATTTGGACCTCGCTTAAGGGAAAGGGAATATATTGTTCGGCTTCATATTCAATTGCCGAAGCCAGCTCAATGTCCGATAAAAAAGGAAGTTCGATTACCCGCGAATAAACATTGGTTTCGGAAACAGCCACACCGACCTCTTGGGTACTGATTTTTGCTTCCCGCCACAAATTTTTAATTGTCTGGGCTAAAAGGATATTTTTTTGTTTATCGTTGGTGCGCGCGGTGGGCGGGACGGCAATTTCTCCCCAATGCTCCAAAACATATTTCTGGTTTTTGACGCTACAATGAACTGCTTTAATCGTGTAAGTGCCAATATCTAAACCACACTGCATTTTTCTCCTTTTGTTTTTTCAGGGAATACTTGAACCCGACCATAGGGCATAGTCAAAAATTCCGGGCGCAGCCGGTAAGCTCTGAATCACCTCAACTGCCGCCGTACTCTCTCCCTCAGAAGTGGTTACTTTCACTTTGTAGGCTTGGGCGGGCAAACTCCCACTGGCAGGTTGTACCAATAATGGCGTCTGGTCATAGAGAGCTTTAATTCTCAGAAAAATATCTTGTGCTGGGTCCAAAGTAATATTACGTTTTGACTCATAATTTTCCTTATCACTACGATCAGCTGAAGCAAAATCATTATTAGGGTCACAATTATAACAATTGACAGCTTGACGGCGGAGGCTATAAACACCCCCATTTTGGCTATAAATGCTGATTTCCAATGAAGCCTTGTTATTCCAATAAATATTTAAATTCTGAACATTTCCTCCTTTTAGCTCAATTTGCACACTATCACCTACAGGCAGAGGTTCGCTTAATTCGTAACCCTCAGACCCACTTCCCAAAGCGGAAAGTTGATAATTATATTGAATATCACCGACGGTACGGCTGCCCTCAGGGGTGCCAATCGTCGCTAAGCCAGTGGTCAATAAATCTTCAATACCGGCTTCGGCATAGGAAAAGGCGCGGATTTTGCTTTCTTCTTGGGTGGTAAGAGCAACATTAGTGATAGAACGGGAAATGACCGAAAGAACCACCGTTCCAAAGATCACCATCATCAACACCATCATCAGGGCAATCTGCCCCTTCTCTTTAAAACGCGAAAACCGCTTCATAAAATCATTTTAGAAAATTAAAATTACCATTGTCAATCAGTAATTTCGCAGGGAGACTTGAGTCTGAAAGTCTTCGCTCTCAAGGCTGCTTTTCCACTTTAAGGAAAATTTTATGGTAACTACATTTGGAGAAACAGTTGTACTACATTCAAATTGAAAGTTGCTAATTTCGATTTCGTCTTCAGGAAGAAGAGCAACACTACTAGCTGTTCCTTTTTTAAACTTTAAATTATTGTCACTTTTTTCAAGGGTAAAAGAATCGTTATTAACATCTTTAAATATCACTTTATTCGTGGAACAATGGGAAATCTCGGTGGCATTGCGGATTTTATTACTCATAAAGTTTAAGGCATAAGTGCCATCTTCCTTGAGTTTAACATGGATGTCGCTTTTTTTACCGATCTTGAGCATGGTGAAAAAGAGGTTATTTACCGCCACTACCGCCAAAACCAAAATCCCGGTGACCACTAAGAGCTCTATCAGGGTAAAACCCGAAACTTTCCTCTTCATTCTGAATTTCGATTTTAGGTTTACTACCATTCTGTTAAATAAGTCGTACCGCTAACTTTATGAGTGCCTTTATTATCTATCCAACTCACTTCTACCACCACTTTTCTCTTTTTTTCATCTCCACTCAAACTGATGTTTCTCGTAAATGGTGAAGGCACAGAAGAATCAATATTAGTTAATTTAATAAATTCTTGCCAACCGAGTTGGTCACGCTTTTGCCGAGCCAACTCCAAACCTTCTTCCACATAGCGGTTGGCCATAGCGTTGTTTTTGACAAACTCACTGCTCATCAATGCCTGACTTAAGCTTGCTACCAAGACAGTCAAAAGGACCGTAATGATCCCGATGGCAAAAATTAATTCTACTAAAGCAAAGCCCTTTTTATGGCGGAAAGCTAAATTATTAGTCATCAATCTTTCTGCCTTATAGCGCCGGCAGGAGTCAGCAAAATAGTTTTCTGAACCCCATCTTTACTTATACTGATTTCCAGCGTAGTTGTTAAATCAGGTTCACCACTTAAAGGTTTAAAAAGAATAATAGTTGAAGAAGGGGAAGAAAGAGTAAAATCAGGCGCGATTAAAGAAGGTTGACCGGAGCTGGGAAAATTGCTAACACTGGTGCAGTCAGGCGGATTGGTGCAGCAACGGCCGTAATAAGTCTTGGTTGATAAATTTGCCTCCCACCCGTAAAGCTGAACTGTACAACTACCACTCCCATAACTCTTTTTACCAATGACTGCATAGTTTTGGGCTTTTTTAAGATTGCTGATAAGTTCTTTAGCCGCCTGATCCACTGCTTGTCTTTTAAGGAAATTATTATAAGCAGCCATGCCAATGCTGGTCAGGATAATCAAAACGCCAACCGTTACCGTCATTTCAATTAAAGTAAAACCTTTGGAGTAGGACATAACTATGGGTTTAACACACAATAATCGCGAGACCAGTTGCAATTACCAACACCTATCTCTTGACATGCAATGGTGGAGGGTTGGCAAATGTTTTGCTCTGTATCAACTCTTATGTAATAACCCACTACTTTTGAATCTTTCCATAATGGTTCATAACAATAATCCATTCTGCCATTTGCACATTTGTCGTGAAAACTACACCTACCAGTAGGATTATTATCACATTGAGGATCATGTGGAATAGGATTAAGATAAGTAATGGAGCTTCCTGTTGGTGGTGTATAGGTTAAACTTCCGCCAAAAGTAAGGCTAATCGGATAACTACCGGCATCAGCCTTATACATCTCCAAAGCAGCCCGGATCTGTTCTACATCTGCTTTTCTTTTGGCATCTCTTGCCCGCTGGTTAGCTGAACGGTAGGAAACCAATCCTACGCTACTTAAAACCGCAATAATCAGAATCACCACTAAAAGCTCAATGAGAGTAAAACCCTTCTGGCTTTTTGCTGCTGGTGGTCTAAACATTTTTCCTCCTTTTTATTGTAAATGTCTAACACAAAAGTGAGAATTGCCACCGGCGGTACAATTTGCGCCATAATTGCCAGTACCGCTAATTTCTAATCTCGCGCAGTAGCAATAACCAGCAGTACTGCAGTTGGCCGCGGTATACCTATAAGTGCTGTCATTTTTAGGATCGGTGGGAATGGTGTAGGTTTCACCCATAAAAATTGTCAAGGTTCCCCCTTGAGCAGGACAAGGGTCTGGATATTGATAGTTATTGTTCTGGTAATATTGTTCCATGGCTTTTTGAATTTCTAATAAGTCTGCCCGGCGTCGGGCATCCCGGCCCTTTTTTTGGCTGGTTTGATAGGAAACGGTGCCCAGCAGCAAAAGAATGGAAACGATAGACATCACCACCAATAATTCTATCAAAGTAAAACCCTGTTTCGTTTTATGTTTTTTTAATCGGCTTTCACTTGATAACATAGTTGTGAACCGCAGTAGCTACAACTAACTCCGCTGGAATCTGTCTGGTTTTCTAAACAAGCAGAAAGTGTAAAATTTTCGCTGTCTGTCTGCTCATAATAATATTGAGGGTTATCATCCAGAGGATCCTCGGGTAATTTCTGCATATAGGTATTGCCTGAAAAACCAAAGGTGCTTACCCCCCAAGTACAAGCCCCGCCACCACAACCTTCACCGATATTCCCACTCACCCCAGCCTGCGGATAACTCTGATTGTCATTATAATAAAGTCTTAGGGCTTTTTTGACTTCATTTAAGTCATGTTTGCGCTTAAGGTCGCGGGCCCGGCCGCGGATATTCTGCAGGTTTACCAAAAGCAAACCTGCCAAGATACTGATGATGCTTACTACCACCAAGAGTTCAATCAAAGTAAAACCTAAAATTGGCAACTTTCGTCTGTTTAAAGGCTTTCTTTTTTTCATTTTAAGGACTGGTATTGGTTGAAGAGACCCCATAATTACAATTAACTCCCGTGCCGCAACTCACAGTTGTTGAAATAATCTGTGGATCATCTTCATTTTCTAGTTTAGCATAAAGCCGGTAATCAACACCACCACTACTTTGGTAAACATATGTTTGGCCAGAAGCAGTCTTGGGATCCACAGGCAGTTTCTGCATATAAGTTGGCTGCGTTTCACTTATACCAAAATAAGAACCCCAGTCACAAACGCTAGTACCCGCGCTACCACACCCCATAATTTTCCCGTCGCTCGACGAGCTCGGATATTTGCCCCGATCGTTAAAGTAAGCTTCCAAGGCTCGCTGAACTTGAGCTAAATCAGCTTTACGTTGACTATCGCGGGCTCGCTGGAGGGAACGAAGATAACTGCCTAAACCTGTTGTCGCCAACGCTGCCAAGAGCAACATCACCACAATCAGCTCCACCAGCGTAAGGCCTTTATTCTTAATTTCGTTCTGGTTTGTTGGCATAATTGATTTCATTTACTTAACTTAGGGTGTTCCCGGCCTCGTATTACTTGAAGACACACCCCAGTTATAAGCACCACCGGGACCGCAACCACCCTGACAACCAACCTCGCTGATTGACGGATCTTTCTCATTTTCCAACTTCGCAAAAATTTTAAAAGATTGGCCGTCGGTCTCATAAGCATAATTTTCACCCCTAGGATCGCAGGGAACGGCTTCCAAATAAGGCAAAAAGGCATTACCGCAGCTGGGTAATGAGGCAGGATAACGATCATGGTCAGCATAGTAATCTTCTAAAACTGTCTTTAATTTCATCAGGTGATCCTTGCGCTGGCTGTCGCGGCCTTTGGCAACCTGCAAACGAAAAAGCCAAAGAGAAGTTGTGGCCAACATTGCCACAATGGTAACAACCACCAACATTTCAATAAGGGTAAAGGCGGCCTGATGGTAATTAATAAAATACATCTTAATTTATTTTTTCAGGTAATTAGGCGCCAATACCATTGCCACATCATCTCTCCCCAAAATTTGGCAATGATGGTGCCCAAAACTAAAAATGGCCCAAAAGGTAAAGTTTGTCCAAAACGTTTTTTCCCCAACATTATCAGTATGACAGCTGTCACCGCTCCTGTCAAGAAGGCTAAAAAAAGCGCCGTGAGAATCTGGGGATAACCTAAAAAGAGCCCCATTAAAAAAGCCAGTTTAACATCACCAAAACCTAAACCCCTTTTTTGGGTAATAAGATAAAGGAAATAAAAAAACAGGCCTGAACCAAAACCAGCCAGGAAAAATTGCCAGCGGTTTGATTCAAATAAACGTAAAAAGGAAATCAGAATTGCCGGCAAAACCACCCAATCAGGAATAATGCCGGCCTTAAAATCGGTGATAAAAATAACCAGAAGGGAAGAAAAAATATAAAGCCAGTAAAGCAGAAGAATAAATGAATAAAAACCTTCGGCGCGGGCAAAGAAAGCAAAGCGCGACAAAAGCCAATAAAGCCAAATAAACTCAACCGCCGTCAAAAATTCCACCAGTGGATACTGGAGGTTAATTGGCCGGTGACAATAACGGCATTTACCCCCCAGCATTATAAAAGAGAGGAGGGGAATGTTGTCATACCATTTTAGTTGGTGTCGGCAATGATCGCAACAGGATCTGCCAACGACCCATGGGGGCAAAAAATCTTTAATTCTTGAAAGCTTGTTCGGTTTTTTAGGTGGTGGCTTTCTACTTTCCTCGTTAATTTCCCGGTAAATCACTACATTTAAAAAACTGCCCACCAATAAACCGCCCAAAAATAAAAAAAGATAAATTATCATCGTTAAAATCTTCGCCAAATTTTATGTTTGGCAAACTGAACAAGAGACAACCAAAACCACCTTAGAAACCCAAAATATCTTCACTTAAAAAACTTTATAAATAAAAATCTCATCACACCAGCCCGGCTTTCTCTCAAACGCCATCAACTAAGCATGTGATTTAAACCAGCTTCTAAATCTAATAATATAATAAAACTAGCAGGAAGCTGTAAAAAAAACAACCTCTTTATTTACCAAAGGTGTTAAGATTATATCACCTCCAAGGTGATAATCCCTTGACACCTTTGGTAAAAATAATTAAAGTGATATTATGCCTAGCCGTGAGGTAATTTTAGCCAATAATGAAATTTATCATGTCTTTAATAAAGGTGTAGCTTCTGTACCGGTCTTTGTCACCAAGAAAGATTACCAGCGGGCATTGGAAACTTTAGCTTATTATCAAAATTTAAACCTTCCCGCAAGATACTCATATTTTATCGTTCAATCGTTGGAAATAAGAAACAAAATTCTTGAAGAATTAAAAAAACAAAATAAACTCTTGGTAGAAATCATTGCTTACTGCTTGATGCCAACTCACTTTCACTTAATCCTTAGACAAAAATACGATCACGGCATTTCTAAGTTTTTAGGCAATTTCACTAATAGTTATACCCGCTATTTTAATACCAGAAACAAGCGTGACGGTCATCTTTTTCAGGGAAAATTTAAGGCCGTAAGAATTATTACTGATGAGCAACTTCTCCATGTCAGTCGCTATATCCACCTTAATCCCTACATCTCTCATTTGCTTAAAAAGGTTGAGGACTTAAGTAATTATCCTTATACTTCTTTCCCAGAATATTTACATAAAAATCAAACTGGAATTTGTCATAAAGAAATTATTTTAGGATTATTTAAAAATAAGCGAACCCTTTATCGAAAATTTGTTTATGATCAAGCAGAATATCAAAAAAAACTAGGCTTAATTAAACATTTAATTTCGGAGTAATACCAAAGGTGTTAAGATTACATCACCTCCAAGGTGTTAAGGCTATACCGATTTTTTTTATCTTGGGACTAACCATAGTTTTTTTTGGTCGTTTATTTTATCCCGAACCCCAGTTTTTTATCACGCCTGACTTTGGTCTAAGCGACATTCTCCATTTAAATTTACCCCTGAAAATCTCTCTTGCGCGGGCCCTGAAAGAAAACCGCTTGCCTTTTATCGAAAACAATTTAGCCAACGGCTTTCCGATGTATAACGAACTTGAAACCGGCACCTTTAATCTTTCAAATCTCATTCTTTTTAAGTTCCTCGATCCTTTTACCGCTTTCAACCTTAATCTCGCTTTAAGTTTTTTTCTCACCACTCTTTTTACATATTTGTATTTAAAGTTATTAAAGCTTCAAACCCTGCCGGCTTTATTTGGTGCTACCAGTTTTGGCTTTTCTTTTTATCTGGTAACCCAAATTTCTCATTATAATGTCCTCCAGTGCATCTCTTTTCTGCCAAGCCTGCTTTATTTTTGGGAAAGGTATCGGCAAACCCAAAAACTTGCCAACCTTGTTTTCTTTTCTTTCTTACTTTCTCAACAAGTTTTTGCCGGTTCTCCTCAAATTAATTTTATTTCCTTGCTTTTCTTGTTTTTTTATACTCTTTATTTTAACGGCTTCAAGTTTAGAGAGAGTCAATTAAAAAATCTGTTTTTGTTTTTTATTTTTGTTTTTTTAGGTTTGGGTTTGGCTGGCATCCAACTGGTGCCTTCCCTAAAATATTTTTCTCTCTCCACGCGACAAAAGGGCACCGACCCGACGGCTTTTTCTTATCCTTATAAACATCTTTTGACTCTTTTAAATCCCTTCAGCTTAGGCAACCCTCAGCAGGGAACCTATCCGCCTTTTAATGAAAATGAAGGCAGTATCTTTTGGGAAAATTCTGCTTATTTTGGTATTCTTGCTTTAATTTTGGCGCTCGCGGCGATTTTTTTCTGGAAGCAAAGCAAGTTTATCCGTTTTTTCTTTTTTAGCACTTTGACTGCCCTGCTTTTAATGGCAGGCAAGTATTCTCCTTTTTACTTCCTTTTTACCTTTCCTTTTTTTAATATTTTTCGCGTCCCCTCCCGCTTTATTCTTGTTTTTGTTTTCAGTCTTTCTGTTTTAGCCGCTTTCACCCTTAGGGAAATTACACTTAAAAAAAAATCACGCTTTTTAAAATTAATGATGGTTTTGCTTCTTTTTTTAAACTTGGCTGATCTTTTCCGCTGGGGTTATGGTTATCACCCTCTTGTTACCGTTAAAGAACTCACCCAAAAACCTGCCACCGCTGTTTATTTAACAGCCCAAACCTCACCCAAAATTTACACCCTTGATTTTCCTCAAAAATGGAACGAAATCTTTAACCAAGAAGGCTGGCAATCGCCAAAAAAATATCTGGACTTAAGCGAAAGCCTCTGGCCTGACTTGAATCTTTTATGGCAGATTCCCAACCTTGGTGTCTATAAAAATTTTATCACCCGGCGCTTTCAGGTTTTAGACGATCTCCTCAAAGCAAAAGAGCCGGGCTTAACGGAAAAATTATGGAAACAACAGGGTATCAATTTTATCATTACGCCGGAAAAGCTTTCCTGGTTTGAAGAAAAAAATTTGGTTTTTGAAGTTAAGAAGGAAGGGATAGCCAACTTTTATCTTTATCAATTAAAAGAAAAGCTGCCGTTTGCCCGCTTTGCTTATCAACCTTTTAAAGCAGAAACTTTGCTAGATTTTAAACAACTTATCTCTCAAGAAAGCTTTGATTTAAATCAAGATTTCATTAGCGAAGAAGAACTGCCTGTGTATTCACCGTCAAAAACCTCACCCTCTATCACTCTTTTAAAAAAGGAAAGCAATCGGCTAAATTTTGCCGTTGATAATCCCCAGCCTAGTTATTTTATCCTTCAGCAGGCTTATTTACCCGGCTGGACGGCTTTGGTTAATGGCCGGAAGACCAAAATTTATCCTGTTAATCTTAATCAAATGGCAATCGCCTTGCCACCGGGTCAAAATCTCATCCAATTCCGCTATCTCCCGGAAGGTTGGTATTTGGGGCTTTTTCTCAGTGGTTTTTCTCTTGCAAGCCTGCTTACAATTCTTTTAATTTCGGCTGCTGGCTCTTCTCGAGCTGTAGGCAGCTTTCCTCGTATTCCTTAGCCTTAACGGGGTCCTGAAAACACTCAAGATAAGTCTGGCGCAAAAAACCGCGGGCTTCCACATTTTTGGGATCGAGTTCAAGCATTTTTTGAAATTGTCTTTCCGCTGCCACACAATCCTTTTGGGTCAAAAAACCCCAACCTAAATAATAATAAACTTCAGGATTTTTTGGTTTAAGCTCAGCCATGGCTACAAAATGTTTTTGAGCGGCTTCCAAATAACCATTTTCCAAGAAAAAAGTACCGGTTTGACGATGAGCTCTATAGTAATAATTTAAAATGTCGGCAGTAAAAAGATTTTGATAACGCCGGCGCTCACCAAGCAAAGGCTGTTGATAAGCCGCCCAGAGACGTTCATTTTCCTCAAAAACCAAGCTAGCAGAAGGCGTACTGACGGTTGAAGGATAATAACGCTGGAGCAATCCCTGCGGTAACCAAAGACTGCCTTCAATTTGGCCCACTAAAGTGTTGGCTAAAATCGGAAAAATCTCCTGATTTTGGCGAATAAATTCTTTGGGAAACTCCTTGGCCGGAACCGAAGGCAAACGTAAGTCAGGATAATATTTTCTCAACGTCTCTTTATAATACTCCCGAAAAAGTTTAGAAAAATGGATGAGTTTAACATCAGGTCGATAGCGATAGGCATAATAAAAGTATTGGGTATCGAAAAGTGGGGTATCGGCGACTAAAAGTAAAATCCCATCTCGCGGGACGCTCGCTAAAATATCTTTGGCAAAATTCTCGGCAGTAAAATCATTTTTAAGCTGACTAATCAAAGGATAATTTATTAAAAAGATACTCAGGGGATAAACAAGAAAAGCTGCTGGCAAAATTTTCAACTTTTTCAAGAAAACCAAGGGCCTAAAAATCTCAAAACTTAAAGCCAAACCACAACCAATAAAAATTGTCAGAAAAAGATAGGGCAGAAGCAAAAATCTCTCGAAAGTGGCCACCCCAAAATCATTTTCCAAGCTAAAACTGGCATAAAAAACAAAAAAAAGATAACTGGAAAATTCAATTAAAAAAAACCAGAAAAGTCGCCGTTGGCGCCGCCAGAGAAAAAAACCACCCAACAACGCCAAAAGCAAACCCAAAATCAAAAAATCCTTACGAAAAAAATCAAAGAGAAAAACCAGCGAAGCCAAGCGCAACAAGGGTTGATTGACAATACCCGAATTGGCTAAAAAAATGCCATAATCATGACGGAAAAAAAGTTTCAAAAAATTAAGGAGGTTGGTAGGATGTCCCCAGTCCACAGCCGGAAAACGGCCAGCTGCCAGAGGTAAATAAAGCAAAGGCAGTAAAGCTAAAATAAATGCCGCTAAATAAATTTTAAAATTTTTCTTTATTAAAAAAATAATTTTTGTTTTTTGCTGCCAAAGAAGATAACCCAGTCCGGGAAAAATGAGCAAAAGCGTGTGGTGATGACTCAAAACCAGCCCCGTCAGAAAAAAAACCACTAAAAGCAATTTTTTCAACTCGCCGTTTTTTGCCGTCTCATTAAGCCTAAGAAACAACCAAATAAAAAGGACGGCCAAAAAATTGTTAAGACTAAAAACTTCAACTACTTCGCTATAAAGCCAAAAAACATAATTGAAAGCCAGGACCAAAATAGCAAGGAAGGCTGGCCAAAACTGACGGGTAATTTTGCTGATGACCAGATATAAAAAAACAAGTGTAAGTGCACCCGGCACAGAAGATAAAAAAGCCAGCCGCCACGCCGGATTCAGCCATGGCAGTTTAAGCAGGAGAACGCCTAGGAACGTCCAGAGGGGATAACCCGGAGGGTGGGCAATACCTCCGGTTAAAGCGGCAGCAGCCAAGTCACCGCTGTCACCCCCAAAAATCGTTCGTGTCTGCCAATAAAAATAAACCGCAAAAAGAGGTAGGAAAAGAGCTCCTACCTCCAAAAACCTCTTTTTGCTAATCTAACCTCCTTGTTTATTTAAGACACCAATAACAATCAGCCGTGCCACCGGTAGCTTTACAGTTGGCGCCAGCACTGCCATCGCTTCCCCATATCGTCGCGCTGTCTTTCTGGCTCGCTTTGGCCGCAGGCTTAAAACAAAGATAAAAGTCCCTTCCACCCGTTGGTACCGTTAAATAAATGTTAGCCAAGCGGCTCGTACCGGCAACGCTGGTAAAATCGGGTTTAAGCTCGCCGGCATCGATCGCTGCGGAAATGGCTGTTTGTGCGGCACCTCCTGTCAAAGCCTGCGTTGTCACCGCGGCTGTGCCCCAAGTAAATTGATTGTTAATAGCATAATAGCGATTTAAAGCGCTGTAAATTTCGGAAATGGTGTTACGGTAATTGGTATCATTACCCTTGCGGAATTGTTCCAGCGGATCCAAAGCCAACAGGGCAGCCACAGCTAACGCTGAAAGTAAAGCCATCGCCACCAAAAGTTCAATTAAGGTAAAACCTTTTTGTGTGATTTTGCCCATTTTTCACCTCCTTTCTTTAAGCCTAATCAATTATTAAAGCTTTTGTCAAGAGCTGATTTAATCATTAAAATTGGGCCGTCAAATTGTAAATGGGCATAATAATTGACATTACCAGAAAGCCCACGGCGCCGCCAAGAATGACAATCAGAATGGGTTCAATGGTGCTGGTCAAGCCCTTTATCACCAAATCGCTTTCTTCCTCAAAGTTAGCAGAAATTTTTTCCATGACTTCTGCTAATCTTCCTGTTTCTTCTCCCACGGCTATCATTTGGGCCACCACTGAAGGGAAAAAATCATATTTAGCAAAGGTGGTCGCCAAAGGCAAACCCTTGCTGATATCTCTGGCACCTTCCAGTAAAGCCTCTTTAAAAACGACATTGGTGGCTGCCTCGGCACTGATGTGTAGAGCCTCAATAATCGGCACACCGGTACTTACTAACATGGCCAGGGTACGCATCAATTCGGTCAAAATCACTTTTTGGTTAATCGAACCAAACAAAGGCAGTCTTAAAAAGTAATAATCAAGCTGGCGCCGCCCCTCGCTGGTTTTATAATAACTAGAAAAGGCGTAAACGAGACCACCAGCGCCCAAAATTATCAACCACCAAAAGTGGGTCAAAAAATTCGTCAGGGCAATCAGGATCCGCGTGGGCAAAGGCAAGGTTATTTTCATATCTTGATAAATAACCAAAAGTTTAGGTACAACCAAAATCATCATCAAAAAACCCACCAAGATCATGGCGGCAATAATCACTGCCGGATAAATCATTGCCGATCTCACGGTCATGATAAACCGCCGCTGTTTTTCTAAATTATCCGCCAATTTTTTAAGCACTTTATCCAAAGTACCCGCGGCTTCACCGCTCTTTACTAAGGCCAGATAAAACTTGGAAAAGGCCGCCGGATGTTTGCTTAAGGCCTCATAGAGGGTGCTACCGCCGCGGACATCATTGACAACCTCCATTAAAATTTGGGCCATCGCCGGCCGGCTCTGCTCCTGAAGATTTTCCAGGGCGTCAATCAAAGACAAACCGGCGCCAATCATGGTCGCCAGCTGACGGGTGAAATCAATCACATCATTTAAAGAAACCCGTCGCAAAGAAGAGGTCAACTGGGTTAAAATATCCTCCCGACTTTCCACCAGTTTGATGACCACCAAACCGCGATTGCGCAAAATGGCAACGGCATTGCGTGTATTTATGGCTTCAACCCAGCCTTTAAGCAGTCTGCCTTCCTTATTTTTCGCTTGATACTTATATTTTTGCATCTTGTCCTTTTCAATACCTTAACCACGGACAAGTTTAATTAATTCTTCAGGCTTCAAGCTCCACTCCTGAGCAGTTTCTAAACTAATTTTTTGTTTTTTAATCAAATCCGCCAAACTCATATCTAGCGTCACCATACCCCATTCCTGCGAAGTCTGGATAATATTATCAATCATATAACTCTTGCCTTCGCGAATATTGGTTTTGACGGCGGGAGTACTCAAAAGGACTTCTGCTGCCGGTACCCTGCCGCCGCCTAAAGCGGCGAGTAAACGCTGGGAAATGATGGCTTCCAGCGTGTTAGCCAGCTGGATTCTTACTTGCGCCTGTTGTTGTTCAGGGAAAACGTCAACCACCCTATCAATGGTTTGGGCCGCCGAATTGGTGTGAAGGGTGGCAAAAACCAAATGACCGGTCTCGGCAATCGTCAGAGCAGAAGCGATGGTTTCATAATCGCGCATTTCGCCAATGAGAACCACATCAGGATCTTCACGCAAAACCGAACGCAAAGCAATTTCCCAAGAATGGGTATCCTGATGAAGTTCCCGCTGAGAAATAATGCTCTTTTTATTGGTGTAAACATACTCGATGGGGTCTTCGATGGTGACAATGTGCGTTTCCCGTGTCTGGTTAATTTCTTCAATAATTGCCGCTAGGGTAGTGGACTTACCATGACCGGTAGGACCCGTCACCAAGATAAAACCCTGTCTGAGGCTGGTGAGGCGATGACAAATTGACGGCAAATTGAGTTCCTCGATACTGCGGATTTTCACCGGCAACAAGCGCAAAGCTGCCGCCAGCCGCTCCCGTTCAAAATAAGCATTCACCCGGAAACGGCTCGTCTGACCAACGCCAAAGGAAAAATCAATTTCCTTGTTGATAAATAAGAGTTCTTTCTGTTGGGGATTTAAAAGACTTAAAACCAGTTCCTTGGCGGCTTCAGCCGTCAACACCGGTTGGTTGCTGAGAGGGGTGAGGCGGCCATCAATCCGCAACATCGGTGGCGAACCTACTAAAAGATGCAAATCTGAGGCTTGAGCATTAATGGTGGTATTAAGTAATTCTTGAATATTTGTCATTTTTTTCTAGACTTCTGCCACCCGCAACACTTCTTCGATGGTGGTGATACCCTCTAAGGCTTTCAAGTAGCCATCCTGTTTCAGGGTAACCATACCTTCAGCCATCGCTTGATTGTTGATAGCGGCAGCAGCAGCCCGCTCTAAAACTAGTTTAGCAATTTTTTCGCTCAACATCAAAACCTCAAAAATGGCAATCCGGTTTAAATAACCGGTATCATTGCATTGACTACAACCCTTTCCCCGATAAAGTTTTAATGGGCCTGGTTGAGGAGGGTGATAAAACTTGCCCAAAATTTGCTTGATTTCCTGTTCAATTTGTGGACTGGCCGGGTATTCTTCCTTGCAGGCTTGACAAATTCGCCTCACCACCCTTTGGGCAACTACGCAGGTAATCGAAGAAGCCAAAAGATAAGGCTCCATATGCATATCCAAAAGTCGGGGCAGGGCGCCGGCGGCATCATTGGTATGGAGGGTGGAAAAAACCAAATGACCGGTAAGTGAGGCTTGAATTGCCAAATCTGCAGTTTCCTCATCGCGAATTTCACCAACCATGATAATATTAGGATCCTGGCGCAGAAAGGCCCGCAAACCGGAAGCAAAGGTTAAACCGGCAGCGGGATTAATCTGCACCTGGTTGACGCCGGGCATCTCGTATTCTACCGGATCTTCGATGGTCACAATATTCACTTTAGGTGTATTGAGGCGAGTAAGGAGGGAATAAAGCGTCGTTGTCTTACCTGAACCGGTGGGTCCGGTAATTAAAATAATGCCGTGAGGCACTAAAATTGCCTTTTCAAGATTTTTCAAAGCCAGACCGCGTAAACCCAACTCAGGTAAAGTTGGTACCTTGGCAGTCTTTTTAAGCAGTCTCATGACGATTTTCTCGCCATGAACGCTGGGTAAGGAAGAAATCCGCAAATCCGTTACTTCCTCACCAACTCGAAAGTTAAACCGGCCGTCTTGAGGTATCCGTTTTTCATCAATCTTCATGCCGCTTAAAATTTTGATCCGGGAAACCACGGCCTCGTGAACACTACGAGGTAAAATCAGTTTTTCGTGTAAAATGCCGTCAATCCGGTAACGAACTCTAGTTTTATCTTCTTGCGGTTCAATATGAATATCAGAAGCCCGGGCTTTAATAGCGAACTCTAAAATTGTACCCACAATTTTGGCAATCGGGGCCTCCCGAATCACCTCGCCCATATGAGCCACATCAACGGTTCTCTTTTTTGACTCTTCAGTGCTTTCTTTGAGGACTGCGGTCACCTCGCTAGACAGGCTTTGGGCATAGCGTTGATTGATAGCCTCTTCAATCTCTCGGGGCAAGGCAAAATAAGGAATGATTTTCAAACCGGTTTTTTGCGCCAGAAACTCCACTGCCGCCAAATCCAACGGATTAACCATCGCCACTGATAACGTTGTGCGGTTTTTATCTAAAGCAAAAGGAAAAGCGCGATAATGAGCAGCCACTGATTGTGGTATGAGGGCGAGTGCCTCCGGGGAAGCCGCCACTTCTTTAAGGTTAATAAAAGGAATATTAAAGAGTTTTGCTTTGCATTTCAGTAAAACTTCTTCATCAACCAAACTTTGTTTCTTTAAAATCTCCTCAACTGACTGACCCTTGGTGATGCTTTCTAAACGAAGTTGTTCAGCCTGTGAAGAAGTAATTACTTTGTCGGCCAGTAACAGTTCAAGGAATTTTGAATCTTGTTGGGCAGTTAATGTCATGATTAAAAACTCTCCCGGCTCTTCTTACCTGTAAGTCTCCGGGTTACGCTCTTTTAATTATTTACGAGCCCTGATAAAATGTCAACTAATGCTTTTATTCCATGCCATCTTGATTACCGGCGGCGAGGAACAAGAAAGATACCAAAAGGCTTTAGACCTTTGCCGTCAATTTAACCAAGAAGCTAATTTTTCCGCGAATCATTTGATCAATAATCCTGATTTTTTTCTTCTCAAACCGAAGCAGCTTTCTGTCGGCATTGACCAAATCAAAGCTTTAAAACTTAAGCTTTCCCGCAAGCCTTTCCAAAATCCTTATAAAATTGTTCTAATTCTTCAGGCAGAAAAACTTACCTTGGCTGCCCAAAATGCTTTACTTAAGCTTTTGGAAGAGCCACCGTCCCAAACGCTGATTTTCCTGACGACGGCTTCAGCGGCAGCGCTCCTGCCAACTATCCAATCCCGCTGCCAACTCATTCATCTGCCTGCCAAAGCCGCGAAGTCTTTTAAAAAAGAAGATTTAACCCAAATGGCCAAACTGCTGAAAAGCCTAATTAAAAAGGGAGTAGGGGAGAGGCTGCTGTTAATCCAGCCTTATTTGCAAAACAGGGAGACGGCAATTGAATTTTGTCAAAAAGCTATCCTCAGTCTCCACCCCAACTTAAACCAATTTCATCATCTCATCAAAGGTCTGCAAAAATCGCTTATTTTACTGCAACAGAATCTCAATCCCAAGCTGGTGATGGAAAATTTGATTTTAAGTTGGGAGGAAGAAAAGGAAGAAAAACAGGGTTGATAAGCCTGCTTTGACTTGCTAAAATAGAAAAAAAGTTAAGATTTTAAGCTCAAGTCATCCCTGTTAGACTTCAGGGTCTTTTGTTTTTATTTATGACAAAACTCATCACCACGGATTATACTGCTGATAAAATTCAGGTCCTTGAAGGCTTGGAACCGGTGCGTAAAAGACCGGGAATGTATATCGGCTCTACTGACAGCCGTGGCCTCCATCATCTTCTGATCGAAATTATTGATAATAGTATCGATGAAGCTTTTGCCGGTTATGCCCAAAATATCTGGGTGTGGCTGGAAAAAGACGACGCGGCAACAGTTTTGGACGACGGTCGGGGTATTCCTGTGGAAAAACACAAAACTGGAGTTTCGGCGCTCGAGGTTGCCATGACCAAACTTCATGCCGGCGCCAAATTTGATAACCGAGCCTATCAAGCTTCCGGCGGGCTGCATGGAATTGGGGCTTCGGCAGTTAATGCCCTTTCGGCAAAAATGAAAGTCTGCGTGAAACGCCATGAGGAATATTTTTTCCAAAGTTATCAAGAAGGCAAACCAGATTCGCCGGTTAAAAAAATCAGCGCTAAGCAACTCTCAGATTTTTTTAACGAAGAGGTGAGTAAACTTCTTTTGAAAATTCCTTCAGGTACGCTCACCAGTTTTTTACCAGATAAAAAAATTTTTTCCGAAACTGACTTTAATTTTAAAAAAATCAAAGACTTAATAAGAGAAAGAGCTTATCTTGCGGCCAAAATTTTTTTTCATTTAAAGAATCAAAATAATGGTGAAATGGCTAATTTTTATTTTGACGGTGGCATCCGCTCGCTCACGGCCCAACTCAATCAGAATAAAAAAGTACTCCATGAAATTTTTTATGTTAAAAAGGCAGTGGCAAATAAAATTAAAATCGAAGTGGAGGTGGCACTCCAGTATCATGACGGCTTTACGGAAACGATTGAATCTTTTGCCAATGTCATCAATACCAAGGACGGTGGCACTCATCTTACTGGTTTCCGCACGGCCTTAAGTAAAGCCTTTAAAGATTATTTAGAAAAACAGGGAATTAAAGAAGAAAAAAATGAAATTACGGGCGAAGACCTTAAAGAGGGTTTAACCGCCGTCGTCTGGGTAAAAATGCCGGCTTCGGAAATCCAGTTTGAGTCGCAAACGAAAACCAAACTTAACAATTTGGAAGCCCAGTCTGCGGTCTATACCGTCACCAAAGAAGCTTTGGATATTTTTTTGGAAGAACACCCGGCAGCCGCCAAAAAAATTATGGAAAAGGTCTTCTTGGCTGCTAAGGCCCGGCTCGCCGCCCGAGCCGCCCGTGATGCTGTAGTCCGGAAGGGCGCTTTGGAAGGGATGACTTTGCCGGGTAAACTGGCCGATTGTCAGGAAACCGATCCGGCCAAAGCCGAGCTGTACATTGTGGAAGGTGATTCGGCTGCCGGCAGTTCAAAACAAGGAAGAGATCGAAAGTTTCAAGCGATTCTGCCTTTGGGCGGCAAAATTCTCAATACCGAAAGAGCCCGTTTAGACAAAATCATCCAGTTTGAAGAATTAAAAGCCTTAATTGTCGCCCTTGGCACCGGTATTGCCGAAACGCTGGATTTAAAAAAACTCCGTTATCACCGCATCATCATCATGTGCGATGCTGACGTTGACGGCGAACACATTACCACCTTGCTTTTAACCTTTTTTTATCGCCATTTTAAGCCTTTGATTGAAGCCGGCTATTTATATATTGCCCAACCACCTCTTTACAAAATTCAAATCGCCAAAGAAGTTAAGTACGCTTACAATGAACAAGAAAAGGAGAAAATCTTGGTTGAAAGCCATAAAAATCTCACTGAGAAAAACGTCATCATCCAGCGTTATAAAGGTTTAGGCGAGATGAATCCTGAACAACTCTGGGAGACCACCATGAATCCAGAAGCCCGGATTTTAAAACAGGTAACCATTGAAGACGCCGCCCAAGCTGAACAGGCTTTTTCCATGCTCATGGGAGAAGAGGTGGCCCCTCGCCGTAAGTTCATCCAAACCCATGCTAAATTGGCAACTTTGGATATTTAATTTTAAACAAGGAGGAAAGTTATGCAAACAACTATTTTTTATTCTTTAAGCTTTCCTATTTTTTGCGGCATTTTGGCAATTGGCTGGGCTTTGACGCTGATAAAGTTGGTTTTGGCCCGGCCGGAGGGTGACGCGAAAATGCAAACTATCGCCAAGGCCATCGCTCAGGGTTCTTCTGCCTATTTGCGCCGTCAATATCAGGTGGTGGCGCTGCTGGCTTTAATCATCTTTGGCGCTATGTTTAAGTTTTTAGGTTTTTACACCGCCTTGGGTTTTGCTCTTGGCGGCCTTGCTTCCGCGAGTGCCGGTTTTATTGGTATGAATACCGCCATCCGCAGCAACAGCCGCACGGCGCAAGCGGCCAAAAAGGGTTTAGCGCCGGCACTTGACCTGGCCTTTAAAGGCGGCAGCGTCACCGGCTTGCTGGTAGTTGGTTTAGGTCTTTTGGTCACCGCCGGTTTTTACGCCTTTTTAACTGAAGGTGTAAAACTTGCCTCTGCAGCAGTCTTGCGCGCGATGGTGGGTTTGGGCTTTGGCGGCAGCTTGATTTCCGTTTTTGCCAGACTTGGCGGTGGCATTTACACCAAAGGGGCAGACGTGGGTACCGACATGGTAGGTAAAATTGAAAAAGGTATCCCCGAAGACGATCCACGCAATCCGGGAGTAATTGCCGATTTGGTGGGTGACAATGTTGGTGACTGTGCCGGCATGGCGGCAGATTTATTTGAGACTTATGTGGCAACAGCGGTAGCCGTGATGCTTTTGGGTTATTTGACTTTTGGACCGAAAACCGGCGTGCTTCTTTATCCCTTAATTTTAGGCGCGATCGCCATCATTGCTTCAATTGGCGGCACCTTTTTTGTCAGACTTGGCGCCAAACAAAAAATCATGCCGGCTTTATATAAAGGTTTGGCGGCAGCGGTGATGGTCGCGGCTTTGCTTTTTTATCCAATCACCCAAAACCTGATGAAAGATTTAAACATCGCATCAATCAATATTTATCTTTGCACTCTCTTGGGTTTACTCGTGACTGTTGGCATGGTGATCATCACCGAATTTTTTACTTCTAAAAATTATGGGCCGGTTCGTCAGCTCGCGCAGGCTTCCCAAACCGGCCACGGTACCAATGTCATTGCCGGACTCGCCTTAAGCATGAAGTCAACGCTGGCGCCGGTACTGTTAATTTTGGCCGCCATGCTTTTTGCCTATCTTCTCGTAGGTATTTACGGCATTGGTGTGGCCGCCATCAGTATGCTTTCTCTTACGGGCATCATCGTGGCCATCGATTCTTTCGGCCCAATTACCGATAATGCCGGCGGCATTGCGGAAATGACCAATCAACCTGAAGCGGTACGCAGAGTCACCGACGCCTTAGATGCCGTCGGCAATACCACCAAGGCGATCACCAAAGGCTACGCCATTGCGTCGGCAGGGATGTCGGCCTTGGTCCTGTTTGTCGCTTATACTCAAGAACTCGGCAGTGGCAACAACCCAATTTTCCTCCTTAACGATCCTTATGTTCTCAGCGGTTTGTTTTTAGGCGCGGCGCTTCCCTATTTTTTTGCCGCCTTTGCCATGGAAGCCGTAGGTAAAGCCGGCCAAGCGGTGGTTCAAGAAGTGCGGCGACAGTTTCGGGAAATCAAAGGCATCATGTCAGGCAAAGCCAAACCGGACTATGCCACTTGTGTTGACCTTGTCACCCAAGCAGCCTTAAAACAAATGGTCATTCCGGCTTTATTGCCAGTAGTGGCCCCCCTCGTCGTTGGTTTTACCTTAGGCGCCAAAGCTTTAGGCGGCCTGCTGATGGGCACCATTATTACCGGTCTCTTTGTGGCTATTTCCATGACCACCGGCGGCGCCGCTTGGGACAATGCCAAAAAGTATATTGAAGACGGCCATTTTGGGGGTAAAAAATCTTTTGCCCACCAAGCCGCGGTTACCGGTGACACCGTTGGTGATGCCTATAAAGACACCGCCGGCCCAGCCATCAATCCGATGATTAAAATTATTAATATCGTCGCTTTGTTGATCGCCGTCTTTCTCAGTTAAAAAAGTGAGGCTCGTTTATGAATAATATTGGCAAAGTTCAACCGGTTGAGATTACTCAGGAATTACAAAAGTCCTATTTGGACTATGCCATGAGTGTCATCGTCGCCCGAGCTTTGCCTGACGTGCGCGACGGCCTCAAACCGGTACATCGCCGCATTCTTTACGCCATGAAAAACATGGGCCTCGGCCATACCAGTCCCTACAAGAAATGTGCTCGGATTGTCGGTGAGGTTTTGGGTAAATATCACCCTCATGGCGACATGGCTGTTTATGATGCCTTGGTGCGGCTCGCCCAAGATTTCTCAATGCGCTATCCGCTCATTGACGGACAGGGCAATTTTGGTTCGATTGACGGTGACTCACCCGCAGCGATGCGTTATACTGAGGCTCGCTTAGCCGCCATCACCAGTGAACTTTTAAACGACCTTGAGAAAAAAACGGTTGACTTTGTGCCAAACTTTGACGGCTCGACGCTTGAACCCACGGTTTTACCCGCTAAATTACCCAATCTTTTACTCATGGGTTCCGAGGGAATTGCCGTGGGTATGGCTACCAAAATCCCGCCTCACAATCTTGGCGAGGTAGTTGCCGCCCTTAAAGCCATGATCAAAAAGGGCAACGTCACTTCTTCCTTTAAAGCCACCAACGCTCCAGCCTTAGAAACCGTACCGGCAAGCGAACTTACCGGTCATTTTCAAAGTGAGATCACCACCGAAGAATTGCTTGAACACCTTAAAGGCCCGGATTTTCCCACCGGCGGCGCCATTTATAACTGGCAGCAGATTGTTCAAGTCTATAAAACCGGCCGGGGCAAAATTACCGTCCGCGGCTTGGCAAAAATTGTGGAAGCTAAAAACGGCCGTTTCCAAATCCTTATTCACGAACTACCTTATCAGGTAAACAAAGCTAATCTGGTGGCCAAAATTGCTGAATTAGCAAAAAGCAAGCGCCTTAAGGGTATCGCTGACCTGCGTGATGAATCTGACCGCCATGGCATGCAGATTGTGGTCGAGCTGAAAAAGGACGCCAAGCCAAAGGCAGTTTTGAACAATCTTTACGCTCATACGCAACTGCAAACCACTTTTCCTGCCAATATGGTGGCTTTGGTCGACAACACGCCCCAACTTTTATCTTTAAAAAGCATTCTTGAAGAGTATCTAAAACACCGCCAGCTGGTGATTGTCAAACGCAGCCAGTTTGAACTTAAAGAAGCCAAGCTGCGTGCACATATTCTTGAGGGCTTGATGATCGCCCTTAAAAATTTAGACGCCGTCATTGAAACCATCAAACGCTCCCAAGATGCGGAAAGTGCCAAAGTTAATTTAATGAAAAAGTTCAAACTCACGGAAATTCAGGCAACGGCAATTTTAGATATGCAGCTGCGCCGGCTGGCAGCCTTAGAACGACAGAAAATTGAGGAAGAATACGCCGCGATCAAAAAAACAATCGATTCACTGCTTGAGCTTCTTAGTCATCCAAGCAAAGTCTTAGCCGTAATTGACGCTGAATTAACAGAACTTGCCAAAAAATATGCCGACGCCCGCCGCACCCGCGTTTTTAAAATGGCGCTGGAGGAATTTAGCGAGGAAGATTTAATTCCGGCAAAAGACTGTCTGGTAACAATCACCAAAGGTGGTTATATCAAGCGCATGGATCCGGCGGTTTACCGAATTCAAAGAAGGGGAGGCAAGGGCGTCATGGGCATGACCACGAAAGAAGAAGACGAAATCATCAGTCTTTTAACCGCCAATACTCATGACACCATTTTATTTTTCACCAATAAAGGCAAGGTTTATCGGCAAAAAGTTTATGAATTACCCGAAGGCGGCAGATTGGCCAAAGGTCAAGCAATTATCAATCTCATTAATATCGAACAAGAAGAAAAAATCCAATCTATCTTAACCCTCAAACAGTTACAAAATGAAAACAAAGAGCAATATATTATGCTCTTTACCAGGAAAGGGGAGGTTAAGAAAACCGCCTTAAGTGAATTTGCCAACATCCGCCAAAGCGGCATCATTGCCATTAAAATGGCCGAAGATGACGCTTTAATTAAGGCCCAGTTAACTGAAGGAAAAAATGAAGTTTTAATTATTTCCAGTGCCGGCAAGGGGATTCGTTTTAAAGAAGCCGATGTCCGGCCAATGGGCCGGCCGGCCAAAGGCGTCAGGGGTATTCTTCTTAAGCCGCAAAATTGGGTCGTAAGCGCCGAAGTAATCGCGCCCAAGGAAAAATTGGGTGATAAAAAAGTCCGCCATTTCTCCCAAATTTTGGTGATCACCCAAAAGGGTATCGGTAAACGCACACCAATTGCTGACTTTCCTTTACAAAAAAGAGGCGGCATCGGCGTAAAAGTCGCCCGAGTCTCAGAAAAAACCGGACCGATTGTCTGCGCCGAACTGGTAGATGAAAATACAGATCAAGTAGTGATTACCAGCCGCAAGGCACAGGTTATTCGTCTGCCTCTCCGTAATATTAAAGTCTTGGGCCGCAACACGCAGGGCGTCATCTTGATGCGCTTTACCGACCATTCCGACTCGGTAGCGGCGGTAACCTGTTTGAAAAAGTAAAATAAAGAGTTTATATAATTATGCCTTACGGTAGAACAACAGGAAACACCCCCTCGTTATAGCCGGCGAGAGTTTTTAGGCTGGTTTGCAGCGACCTTGGGTAGCGGCGTAGCATTTGGTAAACTATCGGTGGAAGCCGCGCAACAAATAATTATGGATGAACCGCTCCGGAAACAATTAAATGCCACAAAAGATTCTCGCCCTCAAACAAGCTATAACCAAGAACTGCAAAACCTAAGGGAAGAGGCAGGCGCGGTCACTATTTATGCACGAGATCCCCTGGCTGCCGCTGGCTTATTGACTGGTTCAGCCGTCATTTTTCTCAAAGTTTAAGAAATCTTCTCCGCGTCAGAAAAACTATCTCCCAAAGGTAAATAAAAAACCTCACCTTTTAATACAATATTTTCTTACGCGTGCTATCGATTTATTGTATTATAAGTTCGTAGATATTTTATAAACTTAATACAATAAAATTCAGCACGTGCAAGTAGTTTATGTAATAATATGGCTAAAAACGCAGAACTAACAAAAGAGATATTAAGGATCACTGAAGGACTAATTGCCAATCTTACCGATTTAAGTTTATTCTTGATTTATTTTGGTGTAGGTTTTGGTACCACTCTTGGTGGTAAAAAAGAAGCCACTAATAAGGGACTTGGGTTTGCCAGTGAAACTTTGGCAAAAATTAATTATCGGTCTTTAAAAAAAGCGGTATGGGATTTAAAACGTAAAGGCTTGATTAAAAATTTAAAGACGGAATTAATCACCGCTGATAAAATTACCAAGGAAGGACAACAACGGCTAAATAATTTTTTACCTGTTTATAATCACAAAAGAACCTGGGACGGCCGAATCTATCTGATTAGTTATGATATTCCCAATAAGCCGGCAGGCAAACGCGACGTCTTCCGAGAGTTTTTAAAAAAATTAAAATGCGCTCCTTTGCAACACAGTGTTTGGTTAACTTGCTATAACCCTAAAAAACTGATAAAAACTTTTATTGAAGAACAAAAAATTCCCGGCCAAATTTTGATCTCTGATTTGGGACCAGATGGCAGCGTTGGCGAGAAGGATATAAAAAGTTTACTGGAAGAGGTGTATAATTTAGCCGACTTAAATTACGACTATCAAGAATTTATCAAACGCTTCCAGAAAATGAATCATCAAGATAAGAACAACCAGTTGTCCGCCAACTTTAGCTTTCTTTCAATTCTTCAAAACGATCCGCAACTGCCTTGGCCGCTTCTGCCCGACGATTGGCTAGGGGAGAAAGCCTATCATTTGTACAACAAATTTGCTATCACTAAAAATTCTTAAAATTACGCACGTGCGGAAAAATAAGTAATAAGTAGAGAGCCGAAGGGTGGCTTGAGAATATCAACGCCGAGGTGTTAAAAGTCGGTGAATAACCTATTCTTTGAACACACAACTCTAGCGATTGCCTGAATGAAATTTACGGTGGACTTCCTTAAGTTGGCGGTTGGTCACATGAGTATAAATTTGGGTGGTCACCAAGTTTTTATGGCCAAGCATCTCTTGAACCGAACGCAAATCAGCGCCCGCGGCCAGTAAATCCGTGGCAAAAGAATGACGTAAACCATGAGGAGAAATTTTTATGGGTAATTTGGCGCTTCGGCAGTAACGGTCCACTAAACGTTGAACCGAACGCACAGAGAGTCTCAATCTTTCTAATTCATTTTTAGAAAGAATTTTTTCTTTGCTTTTAAAGTGATGATTGATAAAGAGAGCAGGGGAGTGGTCTTTTCTTTGACTAAGGTATTTCTTTAACCAGTAGGCTGCCCTTTCTGAAAGGAAAACCACGCGCGGTTTTTGGCCCTTGCCAATCACGCCAAACTCACAAGATTCAAAATTAATCTGATCACGATTAAGTTTCACCAGTTCCGAGACCCGCAATCCCGTAGAAAAAAGCACTTCCAAAATAGCCTTATCTCGCAAACCTTGCAACTTGCTAATTTTGGGTTGAGCAAGTAACTGTTCTATCTGTTGACGCGTCAAAAATTTTAAGGATCGACTTTCGCTTTTGGGCAATTCAATTTTTTCAGGAGCAATTACAGGTTCATCGTTCCTAATGAGCCATTTTAAAAAGGAACGCAGGGCAATTAAATAATAGCTTTGGGTCACCCGCTTGAGCGGTAATCCCTGCGGGTTAAGATAGCGACGGAGATGTAACCGATATTGGCGAATTTTTTCGCTATCAATTTTCGCCAAGGCTACATCTCCATATTTTTGATTGATCCATAAAGCAAAATCCTCAAGATAATGTTTATAATTACGGATGGTATAGGAAGAAACATTACGCGCTAACTCAAGATATTCCAAATACTGATTAAGCTTCTGTCTAATTTTTGTAATTTTATTTTTTTTCATCTTTCTCTCTAAATTTTTCGTAAATAATTCGTTTTTATTTAGCAATCAAGTTTTAAAACTGCCAAATAAAGTCATCGGCTTTTTCTTATTGATATATCAAGTTGATTTTATTCAGGTTTTTATTAATTTTTCTTCTCTTATAATTTCGGCTAAATTTAGGGTTAGCTTAAAATTAAAAACACTAAATCTAGTATAAGGCCTTTAACTAAGACAAGTCAAGATTGTGCGACTAATTAATAAAGCTAACAACTTTGGAAACTTGGAAAAAGCCACACCACGAATTAAAAAAGCACATCTCCTTAAGCTCACATCCTTTTTAATCATGAGCTACCAAAGGTGCCAAGGGATTATCACCTTGGAGGTGATGTGATCTTAACACCTTTGGTAAAAACGGCAAATTTAAACTGAAAACCCACCTAACCAAAAGTCTAAAACCGCGATTAACCAAAGAGATTTTGAGTTAATTTTTCTCTGTTATTCTTCACTAGCGCCGATTTGCGGGGCGATTTGATTTTAAACTATAAAAATATATACTGGAACATAAAGTAAAATATAAAAAAGCCAGAGCAAAATAAAAAGCTTCGCAGGTTGTTAAATTCAGGTTTTATTTAATAAAGTCAAATTAAAAACCGGTTTAAGTCCGGCCCTTACGGAAAGAGGATAACTAAGTTTCAAAAACACTTAAATCTTTGCGAAAAAATTTTTTCAGTCAAGGTTTTAAAAATAAAATCAAGCAACCAAACCTCTTCTCTCTCATTTTTCCCAAACTATGTCGTAAAAGGTATATTGTGCGAAATTATAATTTAGGCTTCTCTCCACGAAAGAGAAGTTTAAAATTTTAAACCGGGAAAAAAATAAAATTCAAAATTTGCTCGTGTTGAGTTTTTTAAAATTTTAAATTTAGTCTTATTTTTATTTATTATTTTTTATTTATTTTATCTCCCTCCCGAAAGGTCAGTTTTTCCACAGTTAAAAACATAGAAAATATGTAGTAAGACAAAGCTCTCCTCTGGGAAGCAGGACCAACTCTATAAATTATTTAAAGTAAACTATATCAAAATATATCAATGATAAAACCGAAAAAAAGCCAAAGTCAGTTACCAAGAATGAAGTTCATATAATTTTAGCATCATCAATTTTAGACTGATAAATCGTGAAAACTTCCCTGCTCTTTCGTGAAAACCGCGCTCAAAATTTTTAAGAGCCTCCCCAACTCGCCATAAAATAAACAACAATTAAAACCACGACTGCAATTTGCAAATATTCTTGATAGGTCTTGGCAAAAAGTCTTCCGGTAAGCTGATGTTGAATAAGACTCACGGTGATATAAAAAAAAGCCACGATAAAAAGCGAGCTGAGTAAGATGGGCAGGGGCCAAAAACTCAAAACCAAAGCCAACTCTCCTGTTAAAAAACTCAATGCTGATGAGTAAATTAAAATTGATTTATCAATAGTTTTTGTTAAAGTAACCGTCCAAAATGCTTGGAAAAATAAAGGCAAGGAAACCAGAAAAACAAAAAGAAAATTAAAAATTAATTGAAATTTAAAAGAAAAAATGGTGTCATAAAGAAAAAAAGCAGTAATCAAACTCATCAGCAAACTTACCGCTTGCGCAGCCCTCAACAACTGAATGGTTTTTACTGCAGCGATACTGAAAATGTTTTCGGTAAGCAGAATCGCATACATCCCAATACCGAAAGCGATTAAAATTGCCACTCTGCTAAGAATCCTCTCTGGTAATAAAAAATAAAACAGGGCAACGCCGGCGGTATAAGCGCAAGGCAAAATTAAACAAGTCAGCCACTTGACATCACTCAGTTCTTCATATAAAACCCAAGCGGAAAGAATATAAGTCAAAAAGCTTAAAACCAAAATTGCCTGATAGCGCCAACTATAAGTCACCAGTTGGATCGCCAAAAGGCCTAAACTCAAAACCAATGCCGTTAAAATAAAATGAGCTCGTTTGGTCCAAAGCATAGTGGCTCTTTTAGCCCTTAAAGGTTGATGAACACCTTCTGGACATCATCGTGGTTTAAAAGTCTTTGCTGAAACTTACTCACCTTCTCTAACTCAGTTTCCGAAAGTGAAAGTTTTGTCTTTGGCCGTAAAATCATCTCGCTGCTTTGAATTTTAAATTGCGCTGCCGTAATTTTTTTCTTTAATTCATCCAAGAGGTTAAGAGACACAAAAACTTCAAGACAATCCCCTGCTTCCTGAATATCTTCAGCTCCAAAATCAATCAGTTTTAACATCTGCTCTTCTACCCCGACTTCTTTCATAACCTTAATCAAGCCTTTTCTCTCAAAAAAATGACTGGCGGCTCCTGGTTCTGCAAGGTTACCCCCAGCTTGCGTGAATAAGTTTTTAATTTCGGCACCGGTACGATTACGGTTATCGGTAATACACTCCACCACAAAAGCTGTTCCCGCCGGGCCGTAACCTTCGTAAGTAATACTTTCCAGGGCTGCACCGCCGGTTTTTCCCAAACCCCGCTCTATTGCCCGTTCGATATTGTCTTTAGGCATATTTACCTCTTTTGCTTTTTCCAAAGCGAGTTTGAGCTTGGCATTTTTATCCGGGTCGGCAATCCCGCCGCTTTCCTTGACGGCAACAGTAATTAAACGACCGATTTTAGAAAAAGCGGCTCCCTTTTTGGCATCGGTCGCTTCTTTATCTCGTCTAATCGTGGCGGCATGAGAATGTCCAGACATCAATTTAATTTTAACATATTGACAATTACTTTGGGAGTGAGTATTCTTGATTAATCAAAATGTCTGACCTTGCCCTGCTTAATCAAAAAGCCATTCAAGCAGCCATTCATGGTCAATGGGAGACAGCGGTTAACACCAATCTTGAAATCTTAAAACTTGAACCTAAAGATATCAACGCCCGCCTCCGCTTGGCTAAAGCTTATACCTATCTCAATAAAATCAGCTTAGCTAAAAAATATTATCGGCAAGTCCTTAAAGAAGACAGATATAATCCGATTGCCAAACGGAATTTAACAAGACTTAAAAACTTTAAAAATGGTAATCTTGCCAAAAACTTCTGGACGCCCACGGCTCTCTTTTTGGAAGAACCCGGTAAAACCAAAAGTGTCTGGTTGGTGCGGGTCACTGACGAGAAAAAATTAGCCACTCTGGAGGTAGGCGAACCAGTAGAATTAATGATTAATCCAAATTCGATCACTGTTACTAAAAACGGCAGATACTTAGGACGTTTACCTGATGATTTAGCCTTTCGCCTTATCAAACTTTGTCGAACGGGCAATAAGTATGAAGCTTATATCCGTGTGGTTGATAAAGAAAAACTCCAAATTTTTATCCGCGAAGTCAAAAGAAGCAAGCGTAATTTACAAATCCCTTCATTTCCGCAAAAAAATCTTAATGATGAATACCAAACTTTCCTGCCGGTAGAGATTTTGCCAGAAAAAAATCCTCACTTAGAAGAAGTTGAAGAAGTTGAAGAGGATTCTTTTGAAGAGTAAAATTCTCATTTTTGATGAAAAAACTGCCAATAATTTTCACCAACGACAATCACCGCTTCGGCCCGGCTTTCAGACAAAGTTTCCCATTTTAAAGGAAGATTTAAACTGCGGCTTAAGAGTCTCACGGTATAAGTCTGACAGAGAAGAGGCTGACCGCAATAAATCCCTTCGGCAACCCTTAAAGGTTTTTCATAAAAAGCCGTGACTTCGCCCCCAAGGTTATCTATCAATCTCGCCACTTGCCTCGCCAAGCCTGTGTGTTGGCTTTGGTTAATCACCGCCCAAATAATGCCCTCATCTAAAACTGCCGCGTCTTTATAAAGATCTTTCACTAAATTATCCAAAAAGGCCGCTTTAATTTTAAAAGCACGTTGACCGTCAGGCAGTTCAATTTCTTCTCCGGCCCGGGTTTTATCTAAACTGTAAAAGTTAGTTTTGGTCATCGCCAACCGCTGAATTTTAAACAAAAATCTTAACAAATCCCAAGGATGGAGATTTTTTTCTTTGGTGAATAATAATTTAGCGGTTAAAAACCATAAATTTTTCTTGCTGATTTTCGTCTTGATTCTCCCCCACCCCTGAATGGGAACACCCAAAAAATATTGCGTGGATAAGGCGAGTAATTGACCGCCGCCAAATTTTTCTGTCTGGCCCAGTTGCCAAATGGCACTGGCGCGATATTCGCCAAAGCCCTTGGCTAAAGGCAAATAGGTTTCCGGTGAAACCTCAAGAAGGTTAATCTCTTCTGTGCCTGAACGATAAGAAACCACATAAAATTGATTCTCACACCATAACACAAAATTAAAATTATTTTTGCCATCCCAAACGCTCTGCTGCAAAAAACGCCAGAGCTTAAAACTGCCCAAAATTAAAAACAGGAACATAAGAAAGAGGAAAAAAAATCGGTAAAAACGGCGCCGAAGCTGTTTCCTTCGCTCAATCTGCTCTTTTAACCAACGTGGTGATTTTTTATTTATGGTCATAAGTTAACTCTCCCTCGCTGGCCGGCGATGAAAAATTTTTAAATAGTTTTCGGGAAGAAAGCGCCAAGGCCAAAGCCGCCGGTAATTTTGAAACAAATTTTAACTTTTTGCCGCTGGTGACATGGGTAAATTCAAGATAGGCAGCATGAAGAAAAAGCCGCGGACACCAACCTCGATCCTGCCGACTGGTTTTCCGACCGGCATAAAGCCTGTCGCTTACTACCGGGTAATGCAGGTGAGAAAAGTGAACACGGATTTGGTGTGTTCGCCCGGTTTTTGGTACCACTTCAACCAAGGAATAATAGCGTTTACTTTTATTCTTTTCTTTCGGATGTTCATAGTAAGCCAGAACTTGATAATGAGTAATGGCTGGCCGACCATCGACAAAGACGCCAAAGCGAAACCGATTCCGAGGATGCCTTTTAATGGGCGCCTGAATATCACCAGTCAAGGGCTTCAAACGGCCATGAACCAGGGCTAAATATTTTTTGAGCACTTTTCTTTCTTTAAATTGCTTCACCAGAAATTCATAAGCGGCGACTGTTTTAGCCACCACCATTAAACCTGAAGTCTCTTTGTCTAAACGATGAACCAAACCGGTGCGCTTTCTGAATTCTTTATTTTCTTTACTTTCATTTTCGCTGGTAAAAAATTGAAGCCGCTGAGCTAGCCAGTCCTGTAAAGTTTTTTCTTTGACCGTCGCTGCCCGATTTACCACTAAGCCCGCAGGTTTTTCTATTACCAAAACTTGATCATCCTCAAAAATAATTTTTGGGTTGTGTTGTTTGCGCATTTTTAAATATCAAATTAGGCTTAATTAGTTGACTTTTTTAAGCTGACAATTAAACAAATCACCCCCAGGCTAATCAAAAAATCAGCCAGATTAAAACTCCACGGAAAAAACGGTAAACGCAACCAGTCAACCACACCTCCCCTTATTATTCTATCTAAAAAATTAGCCCAGCCGCCGGCAAGAATTAAGCTAAGAGCCAGCGATTTTTCCTTTTTATAAATCATCAGCAAAATTAAAAGCAGGCCCAAACTCAGCCACCAAAAAAAACTCCCAGAAAACCAACCAAAACTTATTCCTCGATTTAAAGACCAACATTGGGGAAGATAATGGCAAACCAGTCCCTTGCTCAATTGATCCAAAAAAATAAGGAAAAAAATCAGCAACCAGCCAGCCATGTATGCCACTTTGCTACTTCTTGTGATTTTTCCGCTCGCATTCAATACACAAAGTTGCCGTTGGTTTAACTGCCAGCCTGTCGGTATCAATCATTTTGTGGCAACGCTCACAAATGCCATATTTACCGATTTTGATGCGCGTTAAAGTCTTTCGGATTTCAATCAACGCCTTGTCTATTTCTACCTTAAGAGCGGAAACCCGTTCATGGCCAGCTTCTTCGGCAGCTTCGGTATCAACCGCGGCATTATCATTTAGACGACTGGTATCGTTATAAGGATCTTCTTTTTCCAGATCTCTTTTTTGATCTCTTAATTTTTTTTCTCTTTGTCTTAAAAAAATCTCCAATGGTTTTAAAAGTTTTGGGGGAAATCTAATAGTCATTTTATTTACCTTTTGGCCTCCATACCGGCTTTAAGATGAAAGGCTGCGGTTTTCTTTTTTGGCCGCGGTCTTGGACTAAAAACCGGCTTTAAAATTTCTAATTTTTCCTGATTTTTGCGTAAAATAAGTTTCTGCCACAGCATCCAGCCAAAACTTTTGATTTCTTCACCGCTCCTACCCGTTCGCTCATAAAAAATAAGAAAACTGGCTAAAATTAAACCTAACGCCAGCCATTGTTCCCAAGCTAAACCTTTTAAGTATAACGAAGAAGTCTTAGCAAATTCAAGTAGGAAACGAAAGATACCATAACCCAGTAAATAAAGAAGCAACAAAAAACCTGGCTGAGCCTCATTCCTTTTACCCTTATACCAACTCAAAAACCGATACTGCCTCTCCATCTTTTTAAGCAACCAGTAAAGAAGGGTAAGGAAAATAATTTCATATAAGGCCAGGGGGTGAACCGCTTTTTCTTGTCCCGGAAATTTAAGCGCCCAAGGCAGAAAACTTTCTTTGCCGGTAAAACTGCCGTCTAAAAAATTTCCTAGCCGCACGAAAATCTGGGCCGGTACCACTCCGAAAACATAAATCTCCATCAGTCTAAAGAACTGCCAGCGTTGTTTTTGGCAGAAAAAAAGCAAAAAACCCAAACCAGCCAACAGGGCACCAAAATAAGAAAACCCCGGATGTTTAAAAAAATTAAAAAACCAAAAAAGTTTTGGAGGACTAGTAAAAACCAAAAATAAAAATCGCGCGCCAAGAAAGGCGGCCAGCGTCGTGAGAAAAACACTGTCCATTAAAGGTTCACTGTCAAAATTTTCTTCCCTACCCTTCTGCCAAATAAAAAAAGCGCCAGTCAAAAAGGCTAAAAAAAGAAAAAATCCCAAAGAACTTAAAGTTAAAGGTCCAATTTGTAATAAAGTAGGCAACATTGGTTTTTAAGAAAATTTATATTTTATTATAACTTAACTCTTTGCCGGCTTCAAACAAAGCTTTAAAAGCAACTTGGACTCAAAAACTCAAGCAGGGCCGGCAACTTAAGGAATCGCTATTGACGTAAGTTAATCTTTATTGCTATAATGGTTTTTTGTATATTTATTATATATGTTAACCTTCCCTCATACTTTGGCTGCCGCCGTGATTGTTAAATTTATTCCTTCTCCGTGGTTGGCTCTACCGCTGGCTTTTATTTCTCATTTTTTGCTGGATTTTTATGTGCTCCACTGGAACCCTCACTTATATACAGAATTTAAAAAGAAAAAAAAGTTTAGGCTAAGTTCGCTGATCGTGATTCTCATCGATGGCTCACTTGCCCTCTTTTTTTGTGCCTACATTCTTGTTAAGTTTTGGACAGAACCTTGGGTAATCGCCCTTTTTGCCGGGGCGATTTTTTTGGCTACCCTGCCTGATACCATTGAAATTCCTTATTACTTTTTGGGCTTTAAAAATCGCTGGCTTGAGCGTTATGTGGATTTTCAGCATCGCCACCAACACAATGGCAGTTTCTATGGCGGACTTGCCACGCAACTTCTTCTTATTTTCTTTTGTCTTTATCTTTTTTTCTCTTAAGGATTCATTATTTAAAAATTTCAAAGCAAAAAAGCTGGTTTGCTGGCAAATTAGTAATTTTTAGGCTAAATTTTGTTTTGTTATAATTAAATAGTTAAGTTGAGTAAGTTATGAAGCTTTAAAAAGAGCCACGATGGCGGAATTGGTAGACGCGCAGGTCTCAAAAACCTGTGGAGGTAACCCCTCCGTGTCGGTTCGACTCCGACTCGTGGCACCCCTCTTAAATTGGTTAACTGGAAGCGGAGCTGTAGTGCTTTAAGGCAAAATGAAAGAATTTATCCGAAAGGATAAAAAAGACAACGGCTAAAATTGGCGCGGCTGCCACTTGCCAAATTTCAATCTTACCCATTAAAGCCTGAGCCGGAAAAGTAGCAATATAACCCACTGGCACAATTAAAGAAAAAAGATAAAACCAAAAATTTTTAAAGATATAAATCGGTTTGGCACCCAACTCACGGATTTCCTGAAAAAAATCCAAAAGATTGGAAAGGTTAACAAACCAAATATTAAGCAAGGTAAGCGCAAAAAAAAGACTATAGAAAATGATTACTCCGCAGAAAAAAAGTAAAAGAAAAAGAAAAAAATTAAGAAAAACTAGCTGGCCGCTGGTTAAAATGGTATAACGATAAATAAGATAACTTAAAAAAACCATCCTTAACAAATGATCAAAATCAAAATATTTGAAAGAAAGTAAAAAGCGCTGATTAACTGGTTTAAGCAAGATATAATCCAGATGGCCAAGGCGGATCAAGTGGGAAAAAACGTTTAAGTTGATAAAGAAAAAGGTCCAAAAAAGGTCGCTAAAAAGAGAGGCAATAAAAAAAACCAAATAGACTTCATTTTTAGACCAGCCGGCAATGGTTTCAATTTGACCAAAAATTAACTCCAAAGCCAGAAAGCCAATTGCCAGCCAAAGAAAAATATTAATAGTCCAAAATAAAAATTCTCCCCGAAACTCAAAAAGCACTTGCAGGTTGTAACGAAAAAAAGCTAGCCAAAGTTTAAGATAACGTTTTAATCTCATTGACCAAAGGCGGTGTAGACCTGGCAGCCTTTCCGCCAAGAAAACTTAAAAATTAAGTAAAGAGCGATTATCCAGAAAAACCCCAGCAACAAAGAAAGCGGCAGACCTAAAATTACTCCCCTGTTTAAATAAACTTCCAAAGGCAGAGAATACATAAAACGAAAAGGTAAAACCGCCACTAAAGCCTGCCAGCGCTGAGGGAAAAAATCTAAGGGTACAGCCTGACCGCCCAAGAGAAAAATCGCCATCCAAAAAAGACTTCCCAAGCCTTCTGATTTCGTTAACCAAAAGGTGGCTGAGGCTAAAATTAAATTAACCTCCAGACTAATTAAAGCCGCCATCGCCAAACTTAAAAGAAAACTGGGCAATTGCCACCAAAACAAGTTAAAAACAAGCTGATTTTTAAGGAAAAAGATGATTAAACTTAAAAAACCAAGATAAAGCAGAGTGTTCACGCTGTGCCATCCCAGTTCAAAACCCAAAGCATACCAGAAAAAATCCACGGGTTTAAGTAAAAAGTGCACCACCGAACCATTTTTAATCATTTCGTGAATGGCATAAAAAGGATACCAGCCGCAAAGGACCACGACGCAGACGCCGATAAAATAATAAGAAATCAGTTCATTGAGGCTAAAGCTGCCGACTCTGCCGTTAACAGCCGAGGTCTGCCACAAAAAATACATCGTCAAAAAGCTTAACAACCACCCCAAGAGCCAAAGAAGTAAAACCCCTCGATAGGTAAAAGTCTCCTTAAGGGTAATTTTAAAAAATGCCAAAACCGTGGTAATTTTTTTTGCCATAAAATTTCTAAAAATTTAAAATTGCTTAAAAAAATTCAAATCTCTTGCCACGACTGTTTCCCAACCGGGTTGAAGGTTATGATTGGCTGCCGGATAAAGATAATAGTTTACCTTTACCCCTTGCGCTTTTAACTGGTTTACCAAAGTTTCTGTCCAGTTTAAAGGAATATAAGGGTCGGCTGTGCCTTGATGAATTTGTAAATGAGTGTCCAGCCACTCAAGATAGTTTTTATAATTATAAGCGTCGGTATCGTAATCTTTTTCAAATTCTGCCAGCGCCTTGCGCAAACTTTTACCGCCATCTTCGGCTTCATAGGTGTAGTAAAGAACATCGTAGGGAAAATACTGGCTCATCGGCGCCCAGAGGGTAGCCGGATAGGCCTTGCCAGTAAGCTCAAGCACCGAAAGGACAATCATAGCGCCGTTGGAATGACCCCATAAGAAAACTCGCGCCGGATCAGCCACAGGCAGGTTGGGAATGGAGGCAAGTAAATCCATAACTGCCGGCAGTCTTAAAAACCGCTCCTCCCAGATATTGCTCGTGGGTGGCATGTCTGATTCGCCGTAACCAAGGAAGTCCGGCGCTAAAGTAAGATAACCACGCTTGGCATAATATTCACCGGCTGGCCGCGTCCCTATGCCCGTTTTATACTCAGCCGGTTCGACATAGCCACGAACCATCACCACCACCGGTGATTTGCCTTCGGTTTTCGGTAAATGAGCCAAGCCGGTGATTTTGCGACCCTCGGATTGATAGGAAAATAACCAGGCGGTAAACTCGGTTTCCTCCTTCAAAATCCTTTCCAATTTAACCTCGCTTGGCCTGCCGCCCCGCTTTTTCAGGTTTTCATAGGTATATTTTTCCAAAAGTTTCTCTTTACTAACCTCCCGCGTAGTAACCAGCGGCGAAAGAAAAATCACAGCGTGATTTTTATTGAACAGCCACCAAAACCCAAAAACTAAAATCAGCATAATCACCCCAACCACAAACAACAAATTAAGCGTTTGATTTTTAAACCAAAGACCTATTTTTTTGGAATTTTGCATTTCTTCTCTCATATCCTTTCCTCTCTTTCTTCTATTTTATATTTTATCTTTCTTGATAAGAGATTTTAAGTGGTTTTAATAATGACCCAGAACCTAAAGTGTAAAACCCAATAGTACAATATAGCGCCGCACGTGCTGCTTTTTATTGTACTTTCCCTCTGTTCACTTTGATTTTTTTACCTCCATTTCTCCCTTTTTCCTTTCTACGTTAATGCCAAACTTTTTCAGCATCGGGATTAGTTTTTCTTTGGGTAAACCGCAGATATTGCTATAACTGCCGCTGTAGCTGATAACCAATTGTTGATGGATAACATCATAGCCGCCTGCTTTCCCCTGCCAGCCGTTACTGACCAAGAACTTTGCCAAAACTTCGCTGGAAAAATTCCTCAAAACCACACGGGAAAGACAAACGTCAGACAAACTCCTCCCCTGGTGATCAACCGCCACCAAACCGGTAATAAAATGATGTTTTTTCCCTCTTAAAGTTGTTAACATCAGCTTAGCCTGCTGACGATTTTTAGGTTTGTCAAACAACCGCCAGTTTTGACCAGATTTTAAATAGGCCACGCTGTCGGCGGCAATAATTAAATATGGTTTATTTTTATTCCTTATTAGCCGCCGGACCTTTTCGGCTTTAAGCCAAGCCAGTTTCAAAACTAATTCCCGGGGATTTTTGGCGCTTTTTTTCACCGGCTCCTCGTCAAGCCCGCTTTCAATCACCTCAAACGCCAATCCCAATGATTCCATTACCTGTTTACGCCAGACCGATGAAGAAGCCAGAATAATCTTCACATCTTATTTTATCATCCTAAAAAACCTCACTCCATGCGCTCAAAATTCTCTCGCGTCAAGGCACTTACCGATCCTGCTTCAGATTTTTCGGATCGGATTTTTCTAATCTTTGAAAAAGTGATAAAATAGCTTGCATTATCAATGTTTTAAGCAAAAAGGAATGGTGGCCATTGCTATAATTTATTTTTTTTGTTATAATTTACATATTTAATATGTATGATTGAAAGACCTTTAAAAGAAACCAGCTCAAATCAGGAAAAGCCTTTAACTGAAGAACAAATATGGCAAGATATTATTTGGGGAGCGAAAATTTTTTGGCAGAAGTGCCATCCCTTTAGGCAAACTTATCCTCGGTACCTATTTAAACCTGACTTTCATTGCTTACCTTATGAGCCAGTCATGAAGGAAACCATTCAATATTTGGAAAAAAGAGAGAAAAAAGAAAGTGGAAAAAAAAGGGAATTTCTAGCAAGACGGGTGGCTGCTTTAACTGGTATTCTATGCTTAAATCAAAGCCGTCCCGAAGCACAAAGGATTCAAGCTCTTTGTTTAGCGGGCACAGATATAAGATTTTTTTTGGATAGAGTCAACCAAAAAAACGGCAATCATTAATTGCTACTCCTTCCTTTTCTCCTCCATCGGATAAAACTTGATGCGCTCGCCGCGGAAGCGGAGTTTGAGCGTGCGTAGCGGGCCGTTGCGGTGTTTAGCCACGGAAAGGGTAACGTTTTCCAAATCTTCCTCATCTTCCCGATACAAAAACATGACCACGTCGGCGTCCTGTTCAATGGCGCCGGATTCTCTCAGATCGGCCAGCTGCGGGACTTTAGTCCCCCGCGCTTCCACCGCCCGTGATAATTGTGAGAGAGCCAAAACAGGAATTTTTAACTCCCGGGCTAAATTTTTTAAGTTTTGAGAGATTTCCGAAACTTCCTGAACCCGTGATTCCCAACGGCGGGAAGGCATCGCCAGTTGAAGATAATCAACGATCAACAACTTCAAGCCTTGCTCTACTTGTAAACGCCGCGCTTTGGTGCGCATTTCCATCACGGAAATCCCCGGCGAATCGTCAATAAAAAGCGGCGCCTCGGCCAATTCGCCCATGGCGTCTGACAAACGCGAAAAGTCTTCGTTGTCCAGTCGACCGGTTTTCAAGCGCCAAGCATCAATCTCAGCTTGAGAAACCAATAAACGATCCACCAATTCTTCTTTGCTCATTTCCAGGGAAAAAAAGCCAACCGGCAGTTTTTCTTTTACCGCCGCAAACTGGGCAATGTTAAGAGCCAGGGCAGTTTTACCTAGACCGGGCCGGCCGGCCAAAATCAATAGATTAGACATTTGCATACCCGCAAGTGTATTATCCAAATCAGTAAAACCAGTAGGCACGCCCCGCAAACCCGAAGTACTCTTCTGCAACTCGTCCAAACGGTCAAAACTCTCAGTTAGAGCATCTTTAATAGGTATAAAATTACGCGCCAAGTGACGTTGGGAAAGAGAAAAAATCTGCTGTTCGGCAAAATCCAAAATCTGGCGCGTTTCTGCCGCTTCATCAAAACTCATCGCCACCAAGCGTGAGGCTGAGGAAATAAGCTCGCGCTTAATGGCATGGTCGCGGACAATTTTGGCGTAGTGTTCAGCATGAGCGGCGGTAGGCACCTTTTCCAAAAGCTCAGTCAGGTAAGCTTTACCGCCAATTTTCTTCAGCGCTTTATTCTTTTTTAAAGCCTCGGCCACCGTCACCAAATCAATAGGCTCACGTTCCTCGTAAAGCATTAAAATTGCGGCATAAATTTTTTGGTGTTTGGTCTCATAAAAGTGGTCTGCCTGTAAAATTGGCGCCACGGTAACAATGGCATCCTTATCCATTAATAAGGCTCCGAGTACTGACTCTTCTGCTTCAAGCGAATGAGGAGGAATTTTTAAGTCTTGCGGCATAGGTTTTGCAGGCTAACCACTTTAGTTTCTTCACCTAACTCTCCTCGGTTAATAACTAACTTCTCCAAAATCTCCGCTTCAACCCCCATTTCTTTACAAAAACGAGCTAGTTCTGACTCCTCGTAAGCCATTGGAATAACGATTGCGGGTTCAATTTCCCGGACCATTTTTTGACTTTTCTCGTCGGGTTTCAGTAAAAGAATATCTACCCCGTCAAGTTCTTCCAAGATTTTATCTTCCAAATCAACCAAGCTGCCCAAGTGAACAATCCTAAAACCTGCTAGTTGACCAAGATAAACAAATTTTCCGTTGACAGCAAAGCCGCGGATAGCCAGTCCCTTTATCTCATACTCGCCTGGGCCGTCAATCACAAAAGGCTGGTTTTTAAGACGGCTTAAATCATAAGCCTGCGGCAATGACTCAGAAATCGTCACCACGTCTGCTTCGGTCTTAGGCATGGTCAAACCGCCAATTTTCGGTGAGGCTGGATCAGTCAACCATGAGACCTTTTGCTCTCTGATTTTAAAACAATAAAAGCCAAAGTAGCTAATCTGCATCCTCTCCACTATATCATTTTTCTCTTTTCTTGACAATCATAATTTCCTTTGTTAAGATTGGTTTCCGCAGATGAGAAAGGAGCTGGTTATTGCCATTTTTGTTGGTTTATCACTGGGTTTGATCCTGACTTTTGGTTTCTATACCGCCAATCAAGCCATTAAAGAGAAAAAAACCGTTAAAACCGTTGAAGTGGTACAAGCAAGTCCCTCTCCCTTGCCGGCCCTCACTTTAAGCATTGAAAGCCCAGAAAATAATTTGGTCGTGGAGAAAACACCGCTGATGATTGTCGGAAAAAGTGCTCCTAAAGCGGTGATTATTGCTTATCATGAAAGCGCCGAGAATTTTACCCAAGCTGACGAAGAAGGCCTTTTTTCTTTAGCCTTGCCGTTGGCTGCTGGCTCAAATAAAATTACCCTCCAGGCAATCAACGAAGAAGACAAGGTTGAAGAAAAAAAGTTAACGATTGTTTACACTACCCAACTAAAATGAAAACCTTAAAAATTTTTCTCGCCCTCTCCATTTTGGTCCTTTTGGCACTGCCGGCAAAAGCCCAGTTAAAGGAAACCACGCCCTCTGCAACAATTAAAGAAAAACTCAAAGAACGTCTGGAAAAAACCGCTACCGCAAGTGCTGAAAACAATGAAGCCAGTCCGGCAGCCTCGCCAAAGTATTATGCTTGGGTAGGCACTTTAAGCGGCATTGAGAATAAAACCATCTTGGTGGAAACTGACGAAGGCAAAAAGGAAGCCATCATCTCCGAACAGGCGACGATTTTACAAACGGAAAAGGGTAAAAGCCGCAAAGAAGTTAAACTGGAAAACTTAAAAATTAATAATTTTATTATTGCCATCGGCCTTCGCGAAGGTGAAAAAATTAAAGCAACTCGAGTAATTTCCAGCCCGCCCGAAGCCGCCATAGAAAAGAAAGTTGTCTTTGGTAAAGTGGTTGAAGTGGAAGAAGAAAAAATCAAACTCAGCCAACAAAACAATCAAGAAGAAATCAGCCTACCACTCAGCAGTAAAACTTTGATTAAAATCAATAAAAACGGCAAGGAAGGCAAAATTAAAGATATTCAGCTAGAAGATCGTCTGTTTGCCGTCGTTATCCAGAAAAACAACAAAATTAGCGAAACGACAACAATCTTTGTGCTGGCTGGTAAAAATAATCCTCAGGTAACTCTTCAAAGTCCCGAGGTCATTCCTTCCGAAGCCACCGCGGCAGCCAATCCTTAAAGGAAAAATTTCTCTAAATCTGCCTTCCCAATAAATCAGCAAACGAAAGGTTAAAGTTGCTGACTTGCTCATAACCAAAACGAAAGGCTTTTATTTAAAACGCCAAAAAGCTATAATAAATTAGGCAACTAGAAATTAAACTAGCTTAGGTAAGCAAGAGCGGTAAAATAAATAAAAATTTAATGTCTCAAAAACGCACCAAAGAAAAAAACGAAATTAAATTCCAAAACCTCAAGGGTTTCCGTGATCTGCTCCCTAACGAGATGCAAAGACGCCACTATGCTATGGGCAAACTCAAAGCTGGTTTTGAGCTTTATGGGTTTGAGCCGCTGGAAACACCAGCCTTGGAATATGCTTCTTTGCTTTTAGGTAAGTATGGCAAAGAAGCCGATAAACTGATTTATCAATTTAAAGATCGCGGTGGCCGTGAAGTCGCCCTGCGCTACGACCAAACCGTACCTTTAATAAGAATCGTTCAACAATACCAAAATGAAATCAGTAAACCTTTCAAAAGGTATCAAATTCAGCCTGTTTGGCGGGCCGAAAATCCCCAAAAAGGACGCTTCCGAGAGTTTCTGCAATGTGATATTGATATTGTCGGTACCTCCTCTCTTTTGGCTGATGCCGAAGTCATCGCCTGCGTTTTACAAATCACCAAAAATTTAGGTTTTAAAAAGGCGCAAATGTTTATCAACGACCGCTATTTTTTTCGTCATTTATCGCCTCCTTTTGTGGCAGCCATTGATAAGCTGCCCAAAATCGGTCACCAAAAGGTTGTCAAGGAGTTGATCGCCAAGGGTATGGCCAAAAATCAAGCCACTAAAATCATTGACGAATTTAAGGAGCACCGGCCCACACCTCAACTGCAAACTCTTTTTCAATATTTGGCGTTTTTCGGACTTAAACAAGATGAAGATTTTATTTTTGAACCCACTTTGGCCCGTGGTTTGGATTATTATACCGGCAGCATTTTTGAGCTTGTTTCTGCTGATTATCCTGCTGGTTCGCTGGGTGGCGGCGGCCGCTATGACCGGCTTTTAGGGCTACCGGCGGTGGGTTTTGCTTTCGGTTTTGACCGTCTCCTTGAAGCTATGAAACAATTAAAACTTTTTCCTCCAACCGTGATGGAACCGGTCAGCCGGGTTTTGGTAACAGTTTTTACTCCTGATTTAATCGCCGAGTCAATTAAAATCACCCAGCAGTTGCGCGCTGTCAATATCAAAACTGAGCTTTATCCAGAGCCGGAAAAAAAACTGGACCACCAGCTTAAGTATGCTGACCGCAAGGGCATTCCTTATGTCATTATCATCGGCCCTGAAGAAGTCAAAAACCATCAAGTCACTCTTAAGGCTCTAAAGACAAAAAAACAGGAAAGAGTAAAGACTGAAGAGCTAATTGAAAAGTTGAAAAATTAGCTTTATGAGCCCCCGTCTCCTTGCCTATTTTAGCCTCACCCTTACCGCCATTATCTGGACTTTTGGTTCGGTGCTGATTAAATATACGCTCAATTATATCTCCCCTTTAACTTTTCTTTTTTGGCGTTTCCTGATTGTTTCTTTGGTTTTTTTACCTTTTGTCTGGAAAAAAAGCCGCGAAGCCAGCTTAACCCTTAAAGATTTGTTTTTACTGGCTGGTTTGGGCGTGCTTGCCACCACCCTTACGTTGGGTTTGCTTTTTTGGGGCACCGCTTTGACTTCGGCCGTAGAGGCAATCATTATCAATGCTTTTGCCCCGATACTTATTTTGCTAGGCGGAGCGCTTTTTCTTCGGGAAAAAATCACCCGGCTGGAAAAAATCGGCGCCGGCCTGGCTTTCAGCGGCAGTCTTTTTGAAGTCGTCCGGCCAATTTTGAAAAACGATAGCCAAGCGCTCAATCTTAAGGGCAACCTGTTGGTGCTCGCCTCAGTTTTTGTCTGGGCAGTCTATTCACTTTTGGCCCGGCACTATCAAAGCAGCGACAAAAAATATGATTCAATTCTAGTTACCGGCACCAGTTTTTTAAGTGGTTTTATCACCATTACCCCGTTTTTTGTGGTAGAAAAGTGGCTGTTAAATGTTAAAGAATTTCAGGCCGGCCTGCCTTTAACGCCTTGGTGGTGGGTTGATAACCGCGGCTGGTTTGGCATCATCTTTATGGCTCTTTTGGGCTCTTGCATTGCCTATTTCACCTATAATCTGGGTTTGGCGCTGATTGAGGCCTCGGAAGCCGGTATCTTCACCTATCTCCAAAGCGTCTTTGCCGTGCCCTTAGCCGTTATCTGGTTAAAAGAACCCCTCGACTGGTGGTTGATCCTCGGCTCGCTTTTGATTCTTGCCGGCATTATCATTACCGAATATAAGGGTCGCGAAAGAAGAAGATTAAAACCCCCAACAAACTAAAGTCTTTCTATCATCATTTTAATTCGTTCCAGCTCGTCAGTAAAATCCGGCAGACTGGTTTCCTCAAGTTCTGCCTGAAGCACATTTAAATCATCGTCAGTACTAACCGTGGGTAAAAGTTCTTCGGTTTCCCTGAAGTTACCCAGAGACTCTACTGAAGGCAAAACTACCATCTGAGCCGGTTTTTTGGGAACCAAAAATCGGTAGCGCGGCCAAAAAAACCAACGGTAAATGGCTACTAAAAAACCAGCAAGCACCACAAACCCTAAAAAGGTGTAAAAGAAAGTGCTGCCGCTGGCACCAAAAAGAACCGGTGTTTGCCATTGGGGATCAAAGTATTTCATCGGTACATAACTAACTTCTTTATTGACTCTTTTTTTAGCCATGGCTAAAGAAAATTTACCAAGGTTTGCACCACTTGATTAACTTCTCTGCGTAGTTTGAAAAGTTCATTGTTTAAATCCTCAAGCTCGTTGCTCAAAGACAAGTGACTGCGTTCGGCTTCGCGGCGCCATTCGGAGGGAGGCAGCTGGGGCCAGCTGTAATTTTTCTTAAGCTGCTGGGAAAGTTTGTTTTTAAGTCTTTCACTACTCATTTTAAGATTCTCAATTAAAGGATAAACTTTATTGACTTCCGCTTGGTTAACGGCCATTTTTTTAGCTCGGCTTTCTGCTTTTTGAAGAATCAAGTCCAGTCTTTCGAGGCTTTGGCTCATCGCCTTGACAGTTTTTTGGTTAAGCTGTTTTTCTTTTTCCGCCACCAAAGCTGCATGGTTTTTTCTTTTTTCAAACGACGAACTCGAAGAAACTGGCGAGGCGCTTGGCCAACCTTGGGCTAAAACCAAACTCCTTGGGAGGCTCAAAATTAAAAAAGCAAAAAGGAAAAACATCAGGCAAATTTTTCTGTCAACCATCAATTTAACTTTAAAATTAGCCATCGAGCTTGTCAAGCCTATCTTTATCCTGATATAATAAAGCCATGAAAAAGCAAATTCATCCTACCTACTATCCGCAGGCAAAAGTAAGCTGCGCCTGTGGCAACAGTTTTATCACCGGCTCAACCATACCGGAAATCAAGGTTGATATTTGCTCAGCCTGCCATCCCTTTTTTACCGGTTCGCAAAAACTAGTAGATACCCAAGGCCGCGTGGAAAGGTTTATTCAACGACGAGAAAAAGCCAAGGCCTATAAAATGAAGACTAAAAAGACTTTAAAAGAGGAAAAACCAGAACCCCCAAAAACTTTAAGGGAAATGCTTAAAACCGTTAAAAAATGAGTTTTTCTTCAGTTTATTTGAAAAAAGCCATCAAGGAGCTTGAGGCAAAAATTTCAGAAAATAAAAAATTACTCAAAGATCCGACACTTGCTTCGCTCGCTCAAGAAGAAATCAAAAAATTAGAAACGGAAAAAGCCGCTCTCTTAAAATGCTTAGAGGCAAAACCGACAGGAAACAAAAGTGATCCTTCTCAAGTCTTCAATGCCTGCCTTTTGGAATTTCGGCCGGGGCCGGGAGGCCAAGAAGCCAAACTTTGGGCCAATGACTTAAAACGGATGTACTTCCGCTTTGCTAATCTTAAGGGTTGGCAGGTGAGTGAATTAAAAGACGATGTCATTAAAATCACGGCAAAGAATGCTTATCAGCTCCTCAAACACGAGGCAGGCGTTCATCGGGTCCAACGTATTCCTGTCACCGAAGCCTCAGGTAGAATCCACACCTCTACTGCTTCAGTGGCGGTGCTGCCGGAAATTCCCGAATCGCAAATCACCATCAAACCTGAAGACCTCAAGATCAGCTTTACCCATGCTTCCGGACACGGCGGACAAAATGTCAATAAAGTAGCCACGGCGGTCCGCCTGCTTCACCAACCTACCGGCATCGTTGTTGAATGCCAAAGTCAACGCTCACAGGAGCAAAACCGGAAAATTGCCATGAATTTATTAAGGGCTAAGCTTTGGCAACTGGCGGAAGAAAACCGCCAAAAAACTTTGCAAAATGCCCGTGCCGTCATCGGCCGGGCGATGCGACCAGAAAAAATCCGCACTTATAATTTTCCCCAAAACCGCGTCACTGATCATCGTTTGAAAAAATCCTGGTATAACTTAACAGAGATTTTGGAAGGCAATTTAGATAAAATTATCGAAAGTTTTACTCAGTCTTTGCCAGCACCACTTCCTTCTTAAGCGTTTTGCCATCGCGCCAAATTTCCAATTCCAGTTTGTCACCGGGTCGTTTCCGGGAAATAAGTTTGGCCAAACCGCCGTCTTTTTCATCAAGCTTCTGGCCGTCAACCTTCAAGATGATGTCACCTTTTTCAATCCCGGCTTTGGCTGCCGGTGAATCTGCAACCACCTCAACGACGTAAGCACCTTCAGGAATTTCGTTTAAGATAGCCATATCCCGGCTGATGACCTTGTAGCGCACTCCTAAAAACGCCCGTTCAAAACTACCGGTCTTCTTAAACTCGTCCAAGGAATCTTTAACGACCTTAATAGGTAGCGCAAAACCGATGTTTTGGCCTTCGGCAGAAACCGCCACGTTCACCCCAATCACCTGACCCAGCGAATTCAAAAGCGGACCACCGGAATTACCCGGATTGATAGCGGCATCGGTTTGAATCACGTTATCCAAGCGCTCGGACAAACCTTCAAAGGGGCTGCCGGCGGTAATTCCCCTACCCAAACCAGAAATCACCCCGGTGGTCACGGTGTTGCGAAACTCACCTAAGGCAGTACCAATGGCAATCACAAATTGACCGACTTTAAGCTTATCCGAATCACCCAATTCAAGAGGCTTTAAATTTTTGCCATTAATTTTTAAAATAGCCAAATCATTGGTGGGATCACGGTAAATCTTTTCTACCTGATACTCTTCACCGTCTTTCACAATCACTTTATATTCGGCTTGCGTCTCGCTCACCACGTGTTTATTGGTAACCACCAAACCGTCGCTGGAGACGATAAAACCAGAGCCGATGTTTTGTTCAATTTTTTGCTGCTGGGGTTTGCGGGGAAGATTAAAAAAGCCGAAGGGGTCAAAAAAGTCCTCAAAAGGATCAATGAGTGACTGGGTTTTCTTCACACCGACAGTCACAACCGAAGGTGAAGCTTTCTCCACCACCTCAATCACCACCGACTCCTCATTTAATAGCCGCTGGTTAACGATTTCTTGAGAAGGAGAAACACTGCTCGTCCTTGGCGGCAACCATTTATCCAAAAGCCGGTAACCAAATAAGCGATCACCCAAAGCTCCGCCAGCCAGGGAAATAAAAATCACCAGCACCAGTAAAGGAATAAAGTTAAAGACTTTCTTGGCTGCCATCTTCTGCCTCCACCTTTAATTTTATTTTGGCTCTTTTGCTCGCAAATTTCAACTCTAATTCGTATTCTCCCACTTTTTTAATGGGTGCGGACAAAATTACTGCTTCTTTAGGAACTTTAAGTTTCTTAGCCAGCTCTTTTTTGGTCAGCGCCCCATAAAGCTTGCCCTTTTTTCCTGCCTTTACAGCAATGGTAAATAATTTTCCTGAGAATTGGCTGAATAAACGCGCGGCTGTCTGATTTTCTTGGGCTGCTTTTTCCTGTTCCTTGAGTTTTTTTAGGTTTAAAGCTTTTAAATTTTCCGCCGTAGCTGCCACCGCCAAGCCTTTTGGTAAAAGATAATTAACGGCATAGCCAAAGCTTACATCTTTAACCTCACTGGTGTTTTTAAAAATAACTTTCATGAAAAGTTTTTTACTTTAATTTTTTAAAAGAACCTCCATCGCCTTTTGTAACTGGGCATCAGCACTAGCTTCTTTTTCTTCGGTGCTGATTTCCACATCTGGTTTAAGCCCCTCTTCATGAATCCATTCACCTTTGGGTAAAAGCCATTTGGCTACCGTCACATGTAAGCCAGCACCTTCGCGTAAATCCAAGGCTTCCTGCACCGTTCCCTTGCCAAAAGTCTTTTCCCCAACAATTTTTGCTCTTCCCCAATCGCGCAAGGCTCCTGCCAAAATTTCCGAGGCTGAAGCACTGCCTTTATTAACCAGTACCACTAAGGGAATCTCCAATAAACGACCCAGGCGCTTAACCTTATATTCTTCAAAAGAACCGTCAGCATTTTCTTGTTTAACCACCAGTTTGCCGCTGGGTAAAAATTCACCGGCTAAATTCACCGCGCCTTCAAGATAACCACCCGGATTATTGCGCAGGTCCAAAATCACCCCCGTAAATTTTTGATTTTTATCTTTTGCCTGCTGCTCAATAAGACCAATTGCCTCATCCCATTGTTCGAGCGTCAATTCGCCAAACCGCAAAAGTTTTAACCAAGCGGCGATTTTTTTCTCTTTAACTGCGGTGTCTTTTATTTCCTGCCATTGACCGTCTTCGCCTAAATAACCAAAGCTCACGCTCACCGAAGGCACAATAATTGTTTCCCTCACTAAAGTTACTTCATAAGGTTTAGTTTCCTTCTCACGAAGTAAAGTCAGGGTTACCTCGGTACCCTTTTTTCCCCTGATGAGTTTAACGGCTTCAGGCAAGCTAATCCCGACAGTATCGCGATCAATCTTTTTTTCCGTGTCCTTAATATGCAAAATAAGGTCGCCCGCCTTGATGCCTGCCTTCTCTGCCGGCATCCCCGCCAGCGGTGCCATCACTACCAGTTGGTTGCCGTCTTTATAGCCCAATTGAATACCCACGCCTTCAAAAGAACCGTTCAAATCCTCCTTACTTGCTTGATTTTCACTCGGCGGCAAAAAAACCGTATAGGGATCACCCAAAGCGGCAGTCATTCCTTGAATCGCCCCATAAACCATTTTTTCCGGATCCAAATCTTTTTTCTCAAGATAGTTCTTTTCCAAACGATCCCAAACCTCCCAGAATAAAGAAAAATCAACATTTTGTCTATGAGCGGGAGCGGCTTTATTAACCACTTCAGCTTGAGGGATAATGTCATTTTTCTTCCCAAGAAAAGAATTAAAGCTACTAAGAGTAAAGCGATGACTACCCAGCCAGTAACCAAAAGCACCAACCAGCAATAACGCCGTCAAAGATAAAATCAGCTGGCGAAGGCTCTTTAGGCTCACGTTTTTTTTCATGCTTTAAGGATAAGCTTTTTAGGAAGATCTTGACAAGCTAAACCCTCAAAACAAAGGGCAGCAACGCCAAAAATCTTGCTCTTTTGATGGCTTTTGTCAATTGTCGCTGGTGTTTCTGACAAACGCCGGTTTTCTCTCGAGAAAGAATCTTTCCTCTATCGGTGGTAAACTTTTCCAAATCTGAAACCTCTTTATAATCAGGTTTCTTTCCCTGCTGACAAAAATAACAACCGCTTTTTTCTTTATTTTTTTTCTTGCGATATTTTTGTCTTTTAATCATAGTTTAGAAAGGAATATCATTAAGATCAGCTTCACTTAGCTCTTCGTTATCGGCGGGTTTTTTTTCTGTTTCTTCCTTATTTTGCTTTTTTTTAGCTTCTTTATCTGGTGAGGCGGAAGCCTCGGCGGCGACTCCTTCTTTTTTTGATTCTGGTGCGGCCGTTGTCTTAGCAGAAGCCTCGGCAGGAGGTACGGCTTCACTGACTTCCTCCTCGCCTTCACCGCCCCGGCGTTTATTGTCTAAAATAATCATGTCGTCAATCACAATCTCGGTGGTGATTCTTTCCTGATTGTTGGGATCAGTCCAGCGCCGTGTTTGCAAACGACCTTCAACATAAACCTTTCGCCCCTTAAACAAAAGCTGGCTGCACAGCTCGGCAAGTTTTTGCCAAGCAACAATGCGATGAAATTCCGTTTCTTCCTGACGCTCGCCGCCGGTTGGTACCCACGAACGGTTGGTGGCTAAACCAAAAGTGCAAACCGGTGTCCCTTGTGGTGTATAACGCAACTCAGGATCTCTGGTTAAGTTGCCAATTAATTGAACTTTATTTAATGAACGTGAGGACATATTCCCCTCCTTATGTGTTCTTAATTAATAAGTAACGTAAAATTTTATCTTCAAGTCTTAATTTTGCCTCTAAGGTTTTTAGCGCCAGAGGATCAGCGGCTAAAAGATAAAAGAGGTAAATAGCTTCTTCTTTTTTCTTAATAGGATAGGCAAGTTTTTTTCGACCCCAGTTTTCTGCTTTTTTGATCTCTGCGCCGCTTCCTAGCCATTTTTTGATTTTTTCTTGCCACTTTTTAGGCTCAGAAACGGCGGAATCCAATAACAATACCAATTCGTAATTTCGCATAAATCTGAGTATAACAAAATCATCTTTTAAAAACAACCAGCGGTCTTAAAACTAAACAATTTTCAGGTCTTCTTTAAAACAAAAAGCCAATATTTGGAAAAACCTTAAACTTCTAACCACTAGTGATTAAAAAATTTGGCGAGGGGCGATAAACAAAAAAACCGGTTTTTGGCAAAAGATTTTTTAAATATGCTAAAATCAAAAAATGAGTGCCGGTAAACTCAAGAGGATTCTCTTGGCTTCTGACGTTTATCCACCCTACGTGAGCGGCGTTTCCGGTTATACTCAGGATCTGGAAAAGGCTTTTAGCAAACGCGGCTTTGCAGTCAAGGTTGTCGTTCCCAAATACCAACCGCTTAACTCAAACAATCTCATCGTCATCCCGGCCATCAACGTGCCTTTTTATCCCACCTTAAAAACCGGCATTCCCTATGCCTTTGTGCTTCGCCAAAAAATCAAGGCCTTTAATCCGGACATCATCCATCTCCAAACTCAAGGACTGGTGGGACTTCAGGTGGCTGATATTGCCCGGCAGTTAAAAAAACCACTGGTTGCCACTTTTCATACTTATTTTCTTTATGAAAACAACTTCCGCGAATTAGGTTTGGAATTTTTTTTCCCGGTTTTCAATAAAATCGTCTGGCGTTATAACAAATGGTTTTTTAATCGGGTGGATGGCCTTATCAGTCCTTCACGCAACTTGGTAAATTATCTAAAAAAGATGGGTATTAAGGTACCCATCACCTATCTTCCCAACCCTCTTAGTCTTAAAAACTCTCATTTAACTAAGCCGCCGCTGGCGCTGGTTAAAAAAAAGTACGGGCTTGCGAAACAAAATTTACTTTATACCGGTCGGCTCTCCGGTGAAAAAAATCTTGAAAATTTACTTGAGGCTTTTAGTTTGGTGAACGCCCGCAAAACCAACACCAAACTGGTACTTGTGGGTGCCGGGCCGGCGTTGAAATGCTTGAAAAAGCTCGTCAAGAAACTGGCTTTGACCAAAAAGGTAATCTTTGCAGGTGAAATGAAACGCGAAGATTTACTTGGCAGTGGTCTTTTTCAGGCCGCCGATCTTTTTGTCACCGCCAGCGAGTCGGAAAACCAGCCTTTATCGGTAATTGAAGCGATGTTTTTTGGCCTGCCGGTAGTGGCGGTGGCTGCCATGGGGATGAACGAACTGGTTACCGACAACGGCCTCCTCTCTCCACCCGGCAACATTCGCCAGCTGGCTGACAATATTCTTTATCTCCTTAACAGGGAAAAATTAAGACGCAAAATGGCAAAAAATTCTCAAAAAAATGCCCGCCAGTATGATATCGAACTCATTACGCCCAAACTCCTTGCTTACTACCAAACTTTTCTCTAAAAAGCAGGGTGTATTATGCATTAATTTCAAATTCCACCACTTCGCCTTCCTTAATTTCATAATCACGACCTTCAAATCTTACCCTGCCTGCTTCTTTGGCTTTTTGCCAGCCGCCAAATTTAATAAAATCTTGGCTTTCAATCACTTTGGCCTTGACAAAGTGTTTGGCAAAGTCGCTGTGGATCATGTCGGCGGCTTTAATGGCCGGCGTCCCCTTCTTAAGCGTCCAGGCTTGAACTCTTCTCTTTCCTGCCAAAGTCTTACTGGCTTCAAGCTTGCCAATAGTGGTGGTAAAAAAAGAAATCAAATCCAATGCTTGATAGGCCATTTGAATCAATCTTTCCAAACCCGATTTGGCAAAACCCAGCGATCTTAAATATTCTTGCTGTTCCTCAACCGACAAAGCCACCAACTGCTCCTCCAGCTTCGCACAAAGACCAAGCACCGGCCAAGAAGAATAGGGTTTGAGCTTATCTTCGAGTGAAGGCAAATCTTTTTCTGCCACATTCAAAACCATAAAATATGGCTTGGCGGTTAAAAGGCACCAAGGTTTAATCAATTCTCTTTCTTCTTGAGTAAGTTTGAGTTGACTTACGAGTTTTCCCTGATTAAGCGTCCCGCTCAACCTAGTTAATACCTGCTTAAGTTGGGGGCTTGAGCTTTCTTTTTGGCATTTTTCCAAGGTTTCCAGGTCTTTAAGGATTAGCTCCGTCTGTAAGGTAGCCAAATCCGACTGCGGATCACTGCCCGTCTGCACCACTTCGGAATTTTCAAAATCGCGCAAGACAAAACAAATTACCTCACACTCGCGGATATGGGCCAGAAATTGATTGCCCAAACCTTCGCCTTTGGCCGCCCCTTTCACCAAACCGGCAATATCTACAAAACGAATCATCGCCGGCAATTTTTCTACGGACCTATCTTCGCCAATCACTTTGGCGATTTGTTCAAGACGTTCGTCAGGCACAAAAACGACGCCAACATTTGGTTCAATTGTGGAGAAAGGATAAGCCGCGGTCAGGGCTATTGAGCGGCCTACTAAAGCATTGAAAAGCGTTGATTTGCCCGCATTGGGTAAACCCACAATCCCAACCGATAGGTTCATGTCCCAACTTGTGGGCAGAAGTTAAACTTAGTTGTGGTAGTGGTATGTGACATAAGACTTCTACCTCTCTCCTTTCTTTAATAATGACTTTCTCTATTATATCTCGAACAACCTGTATTTTGTTAGAGAAATCGAGTTTTTCAAGGTATTTTTCTGCCTCCGCCAAATACTCCTCGACCGAAACATCTATGGTTTTCTGGGAATTTTTGATTTCAAGCTCATCTAATTGTCTCTGGAGTGCCAGCTTTCGCTTCTTGGCGTCTTTCATTAATTCCTGGAATTGTTCAAACACCAGTGTGCCTGCACCATAAGCCTGGGCATAGCATTTTTCTTCTTCGGCAATCTTGTCCATTACCCCGTTTAGTTTCTGCTTTTCCATTTCATCGTAGTTGTTATTTGCCTGAATCTGCATCCACTTGTTGACGCATTCTTTTAAGACCTTTGGGTGGGTCAAGACATGGACTAGTTCTTTCCAGGTCACCGCATCCAGAATTTCGGCGTTAACACCAGGAAGAATCACACCTTTACTTCAGTTGTCATAGCAGGCTTGAAACCCAGCGAGGTGAATGCTCTAAAAGAAGAAGGTGTAACTTGTATGTCGAATCCTAGCAGTATGCCAACGACCGCCAAGGCTGAAGCAGAAACTGTCGCTCTGGACTATCTAAGACGAACCGTGCCAGATCTTGATCAGATATGGGGTCAATTTACATACTCGCTACAGTCAAATGGTGAGTCTCATCAATGGCTATGGGAAGATAAAAATTACAAGTTACCTAAGCACCTTTAGCCTTGGTGGCATAAAAGGGATATGCGCCTTCTATTTGTGAATAATCCTTTCGCCTGCTAGCAGCCCATGCGTCACGTTTTTCAGCTCTTCTTAAAAGAGAATTTGATTTTTTGAAGTTGTAAAATTTACTCTTTGGTAGCATATTATTGTAAGATGAATTATAGCTCAATTTTCTTATTTATTGTTAAAGTTTCAGCAATTTAGTTGACATGTAGGGTTTTGTTTGGGTAGTAGAAAAACGATAGCCTCCAAGGCTAAACTAGTAAGTGTTAATCACTA